>JGI24916J38487_100198_pt1 | contig 40713 bp, 38 predicted proteins | sample LinPfosmplate4_FD_38487 | JGI IMG/M metagenome (IMG submission 38487) | reverse complement strand
TGCAGGTCGACTCTAGAGGATCCCACGGCGGCGTTGCTGGACAATATAAAACCCCCGCCATTGCAACCCAAATGTCGTTTTTCTTCACCAATACAATGCAAACATCACCCTATCGGGGATTTGGTCGGCCTGAAGCAACCTATGTCATTGAACGGCTGATTGATCAAGCGGCACGCGAAACTGGCCGTGACGCGTTGGCGCTACGTCAGAAAAATCTGGTGTCACCTGATGCGATGCCATACCAGACAGCGCTTACGTTTCTATATGATTGTGGTGATTTTCCAAGAATTGTTGCGGCGGCGGCGAAAAATGCCGATTACGCAGGGTTTTCAGCACGGCGAAAAGAGTCTGAATCGCGCGGTTTGCTTCGCGGTATCGGCATTGCCAATCCGATCGAGGTGGCTGGCGGGCCGTTAAAACAGGTGCGAAAAGACATTGCGCGGATCACCGTGCGCCCAGATGGTCACATTGTGATCACGCCCGGATTAATGTCGGTTGGGCAGGGGCATGAAACCGCTCTGTCGCGAATGGCGTCAAGCCGTCTTGGTGTTGATATGGACGATATCATCTATGAGCAAGGCGATACCGATCTTTTACCATCTGGACGGGGCAGCGGTGGATCGGCTGCAACCGTGATTGGTGGGGCGGCGGTTCATGTTGCGTTGAATGAATTTGTGGCGGCTGCAAAGTCCATTGCCGCAGGGGTTTTGGGATGTGAGGCTGATCATGTTGCTTTTGATGCAGGCCTGTTCAGCAACCCAACAGATGGCGCGCAAAACCCAATGAGCTGGACTGATATTGCCGCGCATAGTAATGCGGCGGGTGGCATGTCGGTCCTTGGCGAGTTTTTACCCCCTGATGTCACCTATCCGAATGGGTGTCATATTTGTGAGGTCGAAATTGATCCGGCAACAGGCAAGGTCAGTTTTGCCGATTATGTCGTCGTCGAAGATGTGGGAACAGTTCTGAACGCCGATCTTGTCGAAGGCCAGATGCATGGCGGTATCGCACAAGGCATTGGCCAAGCCCTTGGTGAAATTTTGAAATTTGATGATATGGGGCAATTGATCAGCGGTTCATTTATGGATTATCAGATGCCAATCGCCGCTGATTTCCCGAATTTCAGGGTTTCGACCATTTCTGTCCCAACAAAGATTAACCCGCTTGGCGCCAAAGGCGTTGGCGAGGCGGGAACGGTTGGTGCGCTGGCGGCAACGATGAATGCTGTTGTTGATGCAATGGCATCGGCTGGGGTGCGTGCATTTGAAATGCCAGCAACGCCGCATCGGGTTTGGCAGGCATTGCAAGAAGCCAAGCAATAACCGTGTGTTAGGGTTGGATTTCCGCGTCGCGCGCCGATCTGGAACGGCTAAGCATACCGTCAATTTCACGCTGTAATTTGGCTTTTTCGATCGGGTGCAAAAATGCGCCAATCTCGGTTTCGACGCCATGGCTGGATAAAATCACACGCTGGTGATAGCGGGCTGCCGGTTCTGGGGCGACTGGCGGGCTTAGTTGGACGCGAAGCCAGCCCAGAGGATATTTGGACACGGCTGCTTTGCCATGTTGATCTTTATGTTCGACTGTTAAGGTTTCTGTTGTTGTCTCAATGGTTTCACGAACCTTTGCTGCGCGGTAATTCAGCTTGAACGCGCCCCAGACGACAAGCAGTTCCAGCCCCAAAAACCCAATAACCGGCCAAGCGCCTGCCAGAAAAAACCCCAAACCAATGGCAAATAGCAATCCTGCCAGAACGCCAATCACAATCGCGAATCCTTTTGGCGACAGTGACCGGTGCGGCCAGATGGTCAACCGTTCAAGCGGTTGTGATTCGGTTTGGTTTTCACTCATTGAACAAGAAGATGGTGATATTGAGCTGCTTCGTCAAGATGAGGCATGGCATTAGCGAGAGGATTGCTTTTTGCTAGATTGATCTTTAGGCCTTGATAGGCAGCCTAACAAACAGGTTTGCTTTGAAATTTTGAGGAATGAAATGAGCAATATTTATAAAATTTGTGATGCTGATTTGTGGGATTCGGCGGAAAAATCAGGCCGGTTTACTGGCGCGGAAATTGATTTGAAAGACGGCTTTATCCATTTTTCTACCGCTGATCAATTGGCCGAAACCTTGCGGTTGCATTTTGCCGGACGCAAGGGGTTGCGCCTGATTACCGTCGATGCCAGCGTTCTGGATATTCGATGGGAGCCAGCCAGAAGCGGTGATTTGTTTCCGCATCTTTACGCCGATTTGCCCTTATCGGCGGTTCGGTCGGTTAAGCCATTGCCCCTTGGCAATGACGGTCTTCATCAATTGCCAAGCCAGCTTTGAATCGATTCGAGACGGGCGGCCCTGGTTGGAGCCCCCAGCGGTTCGGCCTTGCCATGTCCCCAGACCGGTTTTGGCCAGGCAGCGTCACCGACATGCCGCGCAATGATGTGAAAATGCAATTGCGGCACCATATTGCCGATGGCCGCGCTATTAATCTTGTCAGCATCGCAATGCGCCTTTAGCGCCTGACCAAGACGCCGCACCAATGCCCATAAGGATTGGGCGGTTTTTTCATCAAGATCATGAAGTTCGGTTGCGGTGGTTTCCGGCACGATCACCAGCCAGAAAAAGCGCGCATCATCAACCAGCCTGACCTGCAATGGCCCCACCCGTGCAGCCAGAACGGTGTCTTTGGCAAGGGTGGGGTGCAAAGTGAAACCCATTTGCTCGGCTTATCTAGCAACAATCTTGGCGATGCCAGTGCCGCAAGTGACGGTATCAGCTTTGCCGCCAAGATCGCCGGTGCGTAATTCTGGTGTTGAAAGGGCGGTGTCGATGGCATCAGTGATACATTTTGCGGCCTCGGCAAAGCCAAGATGTTCAAGCATCATGGCACCAGCCCAGATTTGTCCAACCGGATTGGCAATGCCCTTGCCCGCAATATCAGGCGCCGAGCCGTGAACCGGCTCAAATAATGACGGAAATAGGCGTTCGGGGTTAATATTGCCTGATGGGGCAACACCAATGGTTCCGGTACAGGCAGGGCCGAGATCTGACAAGATATCGCCAAACAGGTTAGATGCTACCACGACGTCAAACCAATCGGGGTGAAGCACGAAATTGGCAGTCAAAATGTCGATATGATATTTATCCCAGCTAACATCGCCATAAGATTTTGCAACTTCTTCAACGCGCTCATCCCAATAGGGCATTGTAATTGAAATGCCATTTGATTTGGTTGCTGATGTCAGATGCTTGCGTGGGCGGCTTTGCGCCAGATCAAAAGCAAATTTCAGCACGCGATCAACACCAATACGGGTCATAACGCTTTGTTGGGTTACAAATTCACGCTCGGTACCGGGGAACATGCGCCCACCAACCGATGAATATTCGCCCTCGGTGTTTTCGCGGACAATCATCATATCAACATCACCAGGGCCACGATTGGCCAAAGGTGACGGCACGCCAGGCAATAGCTTGACCGGCCGCAAATTGACATATTGATCAAATTCGCGCCGGAATAGGATTAACGATCCCCACAAAGAAACATGGTCGGGAATGCCGTCAGGCCATCCAACTGCGCCAAAATAGATTGCATCATGATTGCCAATTTGCGCTTTCCAATCATCAGGCATCATTTGCCCATGTTTGGCATAGTGATCATAGCTGGCAAAATCGAAATGATCGAAATTCAGATTAATATCGAATCGTTCCATTGCGGCCTGTAAGACGCGCAGGCCTTCGGGAATGACCTCCTTACCAATCCCGTCACCGGGGATAACTGCAATATTTAATCTGTTCTTCGCCATGATTGTTTCCATTTGAGTGAGTTATGCCAATGAATGGCTTGAAATGCGCAACTAGAATGGTCGTTTACCGGCCAGTCTACAAGATGTTTTTCCCGAATTGACTGGCTTTGACGTCAAAAGGGCATCGGGAATTGTCGGTAGGCAAGGGCGATTTCTTCCATGATTTGCGAGCCAAGCGTTATATCAGCCGCACCCAATGCGACATCAAGCTGGTCAAGATTGGTTGCGCCAAAAATCGCCGAGGTCATAAAGGGGCGTGTCATGGCCCATGCCAGCGCCATCTGGGCGGGGTTTAGATCATGTTTTGCTGCAATTTCCATATAGGCATCAAGCGCTGGCCACATCGTGTCGCAAATGCGCCCGCCAAGATTGGCAACATGGCTTCGCCGCGACCCTTTTGGCGTGGTGTCGCCTTGGTATTTTCCTGATAATAATCCGGCTGCAAGTGGGGAAAATGCCAGTAAGCCTACTTTTTCGTGATGCGCCACTTCAGCCATATCAAGGTCAAAATGACGGCAAAGCAGGCTATATTCATTCTGCACGCTAACCATGCGGGGCAGGCCTTGGGCGGCCGCAATCGACAGCCACCGCATTGTTCCCCATGCACTTTCATTCGATAGGCCAACATGGCGGATTTTGCCGTCATCACGGCATTTTTCAAGATGCTGAAGAACCTCGATCATATGATCAAGCACCTCGTCGCTATCTTGGCCGCTGGCATCATATGTCCAGTTTTGTCGAAACATATAAGACCCACGATTAGGCCAATGCAGCTGATAAAGGTCAATATAGTCGGTTTTTAGCGCGCGAAGCGAGGCGTCAAGCGCGAGGTCAATGCTGGCAGGCGTTATCGGCGCACCGTCACGGACATTCATATAGCCTTTGCCCGATACTTTGGTGGCCAAAATGATATCCTGCCGTCGTCCTGATGCGCCAATCCATTCACCAAGAATACGTTCGGTGTTTCCCTGTGTTTCCTTGGCAAGCGGGTTGACCGGATACATTTCAGCCGTATCGATGAAATTGACACCGCGATCAAGCGCCATATCAATTTGCGCATGCGCTTCAGGGGCGGTATTTTGGCTGCCCCATGTCATTGATCCAAGGCAAAGGGCGCTGACCTTTATGTCGGTCCGGCCAAGCTGATTATAGCGCATAGATGTCCTCTAAATTCGATTGCTGAACGGCAAAAGGTTCAAATTCGTGATTTTGCCTCTATTTTCTCTATGACTAGCCAAAAAGGCAATGGAATGCCAAGCAAATCTGACTATAGTGACATTGAATAGTCAGGATGGATTTTATGCGTATTGCGGTTATTGGTTCGGGTATTTCCGGCTTGGCATCAGCTTTTCTTCTTCAAGGGCATGGCGATGTCCATCTTTTTGAAAAGGCCGCGCGTCTTGGCGGGCATAGCCATACGGTCGATGCCATCTTTGGCGATGTTGCGGTGCCGGTTGATACAGGATTTATCGTCTATAACCCCCTGAATTATCCTAATCTCATTGCGCTTTTTGATTATTTGTCAGTGCCTAATATCGAAACTGACATGTCGTTTTCAGTCTCGCTAGGCGGCGGGCAGATGGAATATGAAGGCTCGGTCAAGGGGTTGTTGGCGCAGCCGGCAAATCTGCTTAAAGGCCGCTACTGGTCGATGCTGTCCGATCTTGTGCGCTTTTACAAAACCGCTGCGCGTCAGGCGGATAGCGGGCCAGATGGCGAAACGCTGGGCCAGTTTGTTGCCCGCCAAGGCTATGGAAAAGCCTTTGTTGATGATCATTTGATACCGATGGGGGCGGCGATTTGGTCGGCCACATCCAATGCGATGATGGATTTTCCGGTACGGGCATTTATGCGCTTTATGGAAAATCACAAATTATTGAATTTTATTGATCGGCCCCAATGGCGCACGGTTGCTGGCGGGTCGCGTGAATATGTCAAACGGATTGCGGCAAAGCTTGGCAATCGGACTCATCTCGAGACTGATATTATTGGCCTTAGACGGGCCAATGGCGGGGTCATGGTGAATATCAAGGGGCAGGGTGATGTATGGTTTGACAAGGTTGTGATGGCCGCACATGCCGATCAATCTTTGGCGCTTATTGATGATGCCAGCCCCCTTGAACGCGAGCTGCTTGGTGCCTTTGGGTTTCAGCACAATCATGCGGTTCTGCATTCGGACGCGTCGCTTATGCCGAAGCGGCGTGGCGCATGGGCAGCATGGAATTATGTATCTGAGGCATCAGCGCATGCGCCCCGTGGGGTGGCTGATAAAGCAGGGCAAGGCGAATTATTACCCCCAAGCGATTTATGTCTGACCTATTGGATGAATCGTTTGCAGTCGATCGACCCTACCTATCCGCTTTATGAAACCCTGAATCCGGTTCGGATGCCCGCCGCGTCATTGATTCACGGCGAATTTGACTATCGCCATCCCGTTTTTGATGCCAAAGCGATTGCAATGCAGCCGCGCCTTGCCGAAATTCAGGGGCAGAATGGGTTGTTTTTTGCGGGCGCATGGACCGGTTTTGGTTTTCATGAGGATGGCTTAAAATCAGCAGTGGCTATTGCGAAAACGCTTGGGGTTGATATCCCGTGGCAAACAAAAGTGGCATCTTTTGCAAAATCATCCGAACCCATGCAAGGCATTGCCTGATGTCGGCATGTGACCTTGTTGTCTCGGATATAGTGCATACGCGGCATAGTGGTGAACATCATCCGGCATCGCATGTTTTCCGCCGGTCTGGCTTGTCGATCTGGATTGATCTTGATCGTTTGCAGGATGCGCATCGGCAGAGCCTGTTTTTTTCTGTCGACCGGTTTAATTTGCTTGGGTTCCATCAAGCGGATCATGGGCCGAATTTCAAATCGAAAACCGCGTTGGTTCGGCTTGGCGATTATGTTCGCCAGATCGCAGCAGAGGTGATTCCTGAAAAAAATATTGAAACGGTTCATCTGTTGACCTTTCCCCGTATTTTGGGGGCGGTGTTTAACCCGCTTTCGGTCTATGTGGCGGGTGATGCGTCGGGGCGCGATATTCTTTATATTTATGAAGTGCGAAACACCTTTGGTGATATGCATGCCTATGTTGGCGCGCCAACCCCAACGCATGCAACGCTTGAGGCTGAAAAAATCTTACATGTGTCACCATTTTTTCCGTTAAAAGGCCGGTATCGGCTGCGGTTGCGGATGGGTGATGGTGCTGTCAGTCTGGCGATGCGCTATTTGATTGACGATCGTCCGGCACTCACAGCTACATTGCGTGGAACCCGTCATAAACTTACGAATCGTAGCCTTTTCCGAAGTCTGGTGACAGCCGGACAATTTCCTTTCAGGCCAATCATTTCAATCCATTTTGAGGCTTTGAAATTATGGCTGAAAAAGGTACCTTTTTACCCAAGGCCTGTTCCGCCTGCCAGATGGTCGCGTACCAAAGATTTTGATGAGGCTAATTAAGTAATGTTTTCTAGGTTTTTGCAGCAACATCAAAATAAATTGCTGTTTGCTATTCTCGGTAATCTTCAATGTGGTGAGATTTTTCTGACCATGCCGGATGGCCAGACGCACCAGTTTTCCGGCCCGTTAAAAGGCCCCAAAGCCGATTTGAAAATTCATAGTAAAGATGCGGTTCGCCGCATTCTTAGTGATGGCAAAATGGGGTTTTGTGAGGCATTTATGGATGGGCAGGTAAGCTCTGACGCGCTTCCTGAATTGATCGAGCTTGCGGCGCGTCACGACACCTATCTTGAAGAACAGCTAAAAACAAATCTGCTTCGTAAATGGGGTCTGCGGTTGTTTCACCATTTGCGGCGCAACAGCAAAGACGGTTCGGCGAAAAATATCGCGCATCATTATGATCTTGGTAATAGCTTCTATCAGGCATGGCTTGATCCAACGATGACCTATTCATCGGCGGTTTTTGATTCGGATGATGATGATGATCTGGCAACGGCGCAAATCAACAAATATAAGCGGCTTGCCGAACTTGCCGATATTCAGCCCGGTGATCAGGTTCTTGAAATTGGCTGCGGCTGGGGTGGCTTTGCCAAATATGTCACCAGTGAAATTGGCGCAAAGGTGACAGGGATCACCATCTCAAAAGAACAATTTGCCTTTGCCAATCATATGATTGATGAGGCGGGTCTTGGCGATAAGGTCGATTTGCGGTTAATGGATTATCGTGATCTGGAGGGGCGGTTTGACAAAATCGTCTCGATTGAAATGTTTGAAGCCGTTGGCAAGGATTATTGGCCAACCTATTTTGCGATCATGTCGAAAGTGCTGAAAAAAGGTGGGCGCGCAGTGGTTCAATCAATCACAATCGACCATGCCGCCTATCATTCCTATGCCAATCAACCCGATTTTATCCAGCGTTATATTTTCCCAGGCGGCATGTTGCCATCATTGCCAATGTTGGAAGGCCCCTTGGCTGATGCCGGATTACATCTGGTTAGCGAAAGCGGCTATGCCAGCCATTATGCGCGCACGCTAGACCAGTGGCGCCAGCGATTTAACACAGCATGGCCACAATTTAGCGAACAGCAGTTTGACCATCGGTTCAAACGTATGTGGGAATTATATCTGGCCTATTGTGAAGGCGGGTTCCGTGCGGGCATGATTGACGTCAAACAGATGCTTTTGATGCATAAATAAAGGCATTTTGCCTGTTTTATGCTGTTTTTAGCCGAAATAGCTTGAGAATAGGCCGGATGATCGCGCCGATCACCGGCAAAAAGCGCAGCAATTGACTGGCGCTATCCCAATGATCGATATGTTTGCTGATTTTCCCATCAGCATCAATATGGATTTCGGTCATGCCATGAAACAGCAAATTGGTATATGGCCAGCTTTTTAACCGGCCAGTCATGTCCCAGCGAAGATAGCTTGCGCTTTTTGAATGGGCAACATCACTGACGGTGAATTTCGGATCGGTGCAGGTTTCATACATATGCTCAAAGACCTGCCGAAAGGCAGCTTTGCCGTGAATGACATTAAAGGGATCGCTAAACAAAACATCCTCGGCCACAAGATCGTAAAGATCTTCGACATTTTCCGGGGTGAGGGCGGTGAAAGCCGAAACATATGCATCAACAGGGTGCGGTTTGCGGGGCATTTTTAGTGTCCTTTTGGGTAACGCCAACGCTAGAAAGCGCCGGTCTGTTTACCAACAAGGCGGAAAAACAGGCGGTCGGGCAAAAGCCGAAGCAACCCCATCTTGCGGGTAAAGGATTTTGGAAAATTAACTGAAAAATTATGCCCTTGCATGCCGCTGATAATCGCGCTGGCAGCGCTGTCGGTGCTGATCAGGTCGGGCATTTCAAAATCATTGACGGCGGTTGCCTCGCTATCGACAAATCCGGGGCAGATAACCTGAATTTTTAGGCCATGTGGCACAAGATCAAAATAAAGCGATTCGGCAAGCGATATCAAAGCGGCCTTGGTCGGGCCATAGGCAGCTGATTTCGGCAATCCGCGCCATCCCGCAACCGATGACACAATCGCAATATGGCCTTTGCGCGCCTGAACCATATCAGGCACAAGGCCAGCCAAGGCATTGACCACGCCAAGATAATTGATGGTCATGTGATTGGCATAGATTTGCGGATCGATTTTCGTGCCATCTTGGGGCTGGTAAATGCCTGCATTCAAAATCGCAACATCAATTGCGCCTGATTTGGCTTTAGCTTTGTCAATGGCGGTGCTAAGGCTTGCCGCATCGCCAACATCAGCAGTAAAGCCATGAAACGAGCCAAGCTGCTTGGATAGGGCGGCAAGGCGCTGTTTGCGGCGAGCAACGGCGCTGACCTGATGGCCCGCAGCGGTTAATTGCCCGGCCAAAGCGGCGCCAATACCCGATGATGCGCCTGTAATGAAATAATGTGCCATACCAAACCTAAATCAAAAAATGCCATGTCAGGCTTGTTCATTTAGCCCGCTAAGATTGCGGCGCGTGACGCGATGTAAATGCTTTCATACATCCTAGGCAGCGCGGTCAGAGCTGTCAAAGCGTGATCCTAAACCCTATTGATGATGGTGAATATTACCATATCTAAAATAAGTGATATGTATGATCTAGATTTAACACAATGACTATAGAAATAATCTTAATAAATTAGATTATATTAGCGTTCTTATAATACTGTTTTATATATAAATAAAATCAGAAATAAAATCACATTTATTGTCTGGATTTATTTGTCCTGAATCGTGAAATCAGGTAAGAATTTTTATGTTTATCTTGTGATCATTTTTAAAAAAGCCGAATCCAGAGTTGGCAATAATGCCGGGATTATTGACGTATTGTCGGGTCGGACTTTTGATCTCAGGTTAGCGCTCCTTGATTTAACCTGCATGAGGTTAGCAAGGCCGGATGATTATCCTTTTTATGACCTTTACCATGGCTTTTGCGTGATCGCTGGCAGGCATGTAACGAAAGGAACATAAAATGGGTATGCTCAATGACGCAGTTGGATGGGTGAACGGTATTGTCTGGGGCCCCCTCATGCTGTTCTTCATTCTTGGTGTTGGCTTGTTTTTGACAATTGGTCTCAAGCTTTTAACAATTCGAAGAATTCCATTTGGATTTAGTCTGCTCTGGAAAGGGCGAATTCCGGGCGACGCCGAAGGGCAAATCAGCCCTTTCAATGCTTTAATGACATCGCTGTCGGCAACCATTGGTACCGGTAATATTGCCGGTGTGGCAACTGCGGTTGCGCTTGGGGGGCCGGGGGCGATTTTCTGGATGTGGGTTACCGCATTGGTTGGTATGGCAACAAAATATGCCGAAGCGGTCTGTGCTGTCAGATTTCGCGAAACCGATGAAAGTGGTAATTTTGTCGGTGGGCCGATGTATTACATCCAAAATGGTATGGGCGAGAACTGGCGATGGCTGGCCTTGACCTTTGCCTTTTTTGCCATGATTGCCGGATTTGGCATTGGCAATATGGTGCAGTCGCAAGAGGTTTCCGCTGCGATGGAAGAGGCGTTTGGCGTTAATCGTGGGTTGACAGGCATTGTTCTGGCCATTTTGGCCGCTGCTGTTCTGCTTGGCGGTATCAAGCGCATTTCGACCGTTGCTGGTAAGTTGGTTCCGTCAATGGCGGTGCTTTATGTGCTTGCTGCCTTCAGCGTTGTCTTGATCAATATCGAGATGGTGCCAAATGCATTTGGCCTGATTTTCACCTATGCCTTTACCCCGCATGCGGTAACAGGTGGTGCGGTTTGGGCGGCGATCCGGTTTGGTGTTGCCCGCGGTGTGTTCTCGAATGAGGCAGGTCTGGGCTCAGCGCCGATTGCACATGCTGCGGCACAAACCAAAGGCCCGGTATCACAGGGTCTTGTTGACATGCTTGGTACGTTTATCGATACGATCATTGCCTGTACTTTCACCGGTGTGGCCATTCTCTGCACAATTGGCTGGGAGACTGCTGGACAAAAAGGCGCGGCGTTAACCGCTTTTGCCTTTGAGTCGGCGCTTCCTGGTTCAGGTGCGAAAATCATCGCCATTTCGATTGCGGTTTTTGCTTTCACGACCATTTTGGGGTGGAGCTATTATTCCGAACGTGCCGCACAATATGCCTTTGGTAGCAAGATCATTATGCCGTTTAGGCTGGTCTGGTGTTCAATGGTGTTTGTGGGGGCGGTGATTGCTGGTTGGGATCAAATCGTTGCAGGTGCCGAGTTTGTTTGGCTGTTATCAGATACGCTAAATGCGATGATGGCCATTCCGAACTTGATTGCTCTTGCGGCCTTGTCGCCAATTGTGTTCAAGCTGACGCAGGAATTTTTTGAAACAAGAGGCAAATCGGAAAAGAACCCGTTCTAATTCGTTTTTGACCTTGATTGTGATGGGCCGCATGGCATTGGCTGTGCGGCCCATTTGCATGCTGGACAAATCTGCTAATCTCGCTATCACTTTGACGGTCAGCTTGTGACAATTGCCCTTTATTTTTTTGCGCAAGCGGTGGTAAATGGCCTGAATCCAAGTGGCGGAGAGCAATGATGAGTCGGCGCGAACATGGCGGAAATAGCGATCAGGCAGCGGCGCGTTTCGGCTATGATGCCCGCGATATGCTTGATCTTTCAACGGGCATCAGCCCGCGCGCCTATCCTGCGGCTGACGTTGCGGCGCAAAGCTGGAACCAATTACCAAGCCAAAGCCAGCTAGACACTTGTCTTGCTGCGGCGCAAAGCGCCTATGATGTGCCAAAAGAGCTGGGCATCATGGCGGGGGCGGGAACGCAAAGCCTTTTACAATTTATCCCGTCACTTTTGCCAATTGGCGGCGCGGTTTGGATTGACGAGCCAACTTACAACGAGCATCGCCCTGCATGGGAGGCGGCTGGACATGCGGTCGTTACCGGTGACACTAATTTTGGGAACGCGCAATCAGCGGTGATTGTCGCGCCAAATAACCCGACCGGTAAATTCGCCGCTGATGCGATCATGGCAACCGCAAAATCAACCGCTGCAACAGGCGGCATCATGTTGATTGATGGGGCTTTTACCATGCCAAGGGCGGCTGATCCTGCGGCTGGTGATCTGCTTGACGCGCTGGCAGCCTTTCCGCATGTGGTGCATTTGCGGTCATTTGGCAAATTTTTTGGTATGGCTGGATTGCGGCTTGGCTTTGCGATTGGCGCACCGGCGCGGATCGAGCAATTACAACAACGCGTTGGGCCATGGGCGGTGAGTTCGGTTGCGCTGGATATTGGCAGCACCGCCTTGAAGGATACCGCATGGCAGGCACAGCATGGCGATTTTTTGCGCCAACAAAGCGAACAATTGCAGATGGTGCTGACACGCGCAAATCTGACGATTCTGGGGGGAACGGCGCTGTTTCAAACGATTCAGACCAGCAAGGCGCACCACCTTCATGATCACCTTGCCAAAGCGGCAATCTGGACACGGAAATTTTCACAAATGCCCGACTTATTGCGATTTGGGGTGCCGGCAAATGAGGCCGATTTCGTCCGTCTTTCGGAATCACTGAATAATTGGCGTCAAGAGACCAATCAGTGACGCAATTGGTTGACTTTATCTGTTGGATTATGGAAACACTATAACCAAGACAAATAAGGTGGCTGTGTCGCTAAGCGACATGCCTTAATGAGGGAATCTGGTCCGGATGAAACAAGCCATCCAATGCCAGAGCCGTCCCCGCGACTGTAGGATGGTCGCCTGTCAATCGACCACTGGGATTCGGTTTTGCCGTCCCGGGAAGGCAGACAGGCAAAAATGACCACAAGCCAGGAGACCTGCCTTATTCTGTTTGACTATTTACGGTCGGGGTATGCCGTGAAGATGAAAGCCGTTTTGGCTGAGCTTCATCATATCCAAAAATCTATGAACTGTGCGTGCTGGTCACGGATGCAGTCTTTATTCCTTTGGGGGGAGCCAGAAATGACCAAAACAACTTCGCTTTCACTTGCTTTGATCGTCGCAACGACCAGCAATGCCTTTGCCCATCATCCGCTTGGCGGTGCCGCGCCAGAAACAATGCTGCATGGATTTTTGTCCGGTGTGGGTCACCCGCTTATCGGTTTTGATCATCTGGCCTTTGTGGTTGCAATTGGTGTTTTGGCAGCCTTTCAGACGCGACGTTTGGTGATGCCGCTCGGATTTGTGATGGGCACAATGATCGGCAGTTTGCTGACACTTGCTGCGGTGACATTGCCGCTTACTGAACTCATGATTACCTTGTCGGTTCTATTTGCCGGTCTTGTCGTGATGCGAGGGCGTGATGTGGCTGTTCTTCCGGCGACCATTCTGGGCTCGCTTGCCGGATTGTTTCATGGCGCTGCCTATGGCGCTGCCGTGATTGGTGCCGAGACAACACCTATCCTTGCCTATCTTGCCGGATTTGGCTTGATCCAGTTCGGTATTATGTTGGTTGCCGGTTTTGCCATGCGGCAAATCTGGAACGTGGCTTCAATGGCAGAACTTCAGCCACGGCTGGCCGGTGCTTTGCTGGCTGGTGTTGGGGTGACCTATCTTGTCGAACATGCTGAACGGTTTTTGTTTCCTGCCATGTAGACAAAACGCACCGCCGTGTGACGATTTTTATAAAAGGCAGGGTCATCATAATCGGCCCTGCCTTTTTTGCCGCCAGTTTTGGAAATGACTGGTGCTTTCATTATTGCTGATCAATCGGAGTTTATCGAGATGAATACCCGTATTCCTGCAACTGTTATCACTGGATTTTTAGGGTCGGGTAAAACCACGCTGATTCGTCACATCATCAGCCATGCTGCTGGTAAACGTTTGGCACTGATCGTCAATGAGTTTGGCGATATCGGCATGGATGCAGCAATGCTTGGCGATTGCGCCGCCGAGGGGTGCCAAATTGACGATATCATCGAACTTGCCAATGGCTGTATTTGTTGCACGGTGGCGGATGATTTTCTGCCAAGCATGCAAAAGCTGCTTGAACAGCGACCACTTCCCGATCATATCATTATCGAAACGTCGGGTCTGGCCTTACCACAGCCCTTGGTTCAGGCGTTTAACTGGCCAGATATCCGCGCTCGGGTGATGCTTGACGGGGTGATAACGCTTGTTGACGGGCCTGCCTTGGCGTCAGGGTCGGTCGCGCATGATATGGCGGCGCTTGAGGCACAGCGTGCCGCCGATGAAGAGCTGGATCATAACAGCCCGATTGATGAATTGTTCAAGGATCAGATCGGCGCGGCTAATATGATTGTGCTGTCAAAGGCCGATCAGTTGGATGCGGCTGGTGAGGCCCGCGCCCGCGCCGTGATTGAATCGCATCTTGCAGGTCCAACGCCGATTATTGTTGCGGCCAATGGTGTGGCACCACTGGATGCGATTTTGGGGCTTGATATGGAAGAACAAGCGCATGAACGCGCCAGTCATAGCCACCACCACCATGATGATGATCACAGCCATGATCACCCCCATCATCATGATCATCATCATCATGATCACGGCCATGATGCGTTTTTATCTTTCATTATCGCCATGCCAAAAATGACTTCAGCCAGTGAGATTGAGCTGCAACTTGCCACGCTTGCCGGTGAATTTGGCATTTTGCGCGCCAAAGGGCGGCTATCAATTGAAGGCAAGGCGTTGCCATTAGTGGTGCAGGCAGTCGGCCAACGCGTCGACAGCTATTTTGCCCGTGCTGGCGATGGCGCGGGTGACCAGCTTGTGGTGATCGGGCTTGCTGGTCTTGACGGTGTGGCCATTGCCAAACGTCTTGGTGGCCAATTAATGGGTGATCAAATGACCGATAACGGGCTGGCAGGTCATGCATCTTCTTAAAATTGACGAATCAGGCGCCCTTTATGATTCTGATGAAGCCGTTGATTTAGGCCAACCGGCAGGTGATATCGTTATTTTAACCTCGGCCGATACCGAGGTCAGTCTGTTGGCGCGTGCCGCCGCAGATTCCAATATCTGGAAAGACCAGATACGCATCGCCAATTACCTAAGCCTGACCCATCCCTATTCGGTTGATCTCTATGTCGAAAATACGGCGCGTCATGCCAAGATTGTGATTATACGCCTGTTGGGTGGTGTGTCTTACTGGTCTTATGGCGTTCAGCAATTGCGGGCACTTGCCGAAACCGGCAAGGTGATGGTGGTGTTTTTGTCAGGTGATGGCAAAGCTGATCCCGAATTGACCTATCTGTCATCGGTTGATGCGGCAACGTCATTGGCCTTATCCGCTTATCTTGACGCTGGCGGTATTGATAACGCGCATGGATTCCTTGGCAAAATCGCCGATTTGCTCAACGGCAGTGATCGTACGCCACCAGTGCGCCCTTTGATGCGGGCCGGTCTGTACTGGCCCGGGCTTGTCGATGTTGATTTTGATCAGATACGCCGCCAATGGCATGATGGCGCGCCGGTTGCCGCGCTTGTATTTTATCGCGCCTTAATGCAAGCAGGTGATGTGGCACCGATTGATAGCCTGATTAATGTGCTTCGGGCAAAGGGCATGAACCCGTTGCCGCTATTCGGCGCAAGCCTGAAAGAAACAGAAACGGCGGCCATCATTGCCGATTTTCTGGTAAAGGCAGATGTCGATGTCATTTTGAACATGACCAGTTTTGCCGTATCTGACCCGTCAAAAATGGCTGGTGCTACCAATGATGATGATCAAAATACCATGCGGTCTGTTGGGCCTTTTGGGGCGGTTGACGCGCCGGTGTTCCAACTTGTTCTGGCATCAAACCAGACGGCGGATTGGCAGGCATCGACGGCCGGACTGACAGCACGCGATTTGGCAATGAATGTTGCTTTGCCTGAACTTGACGGGCGGATTCTGACCCGTGCGATTGGCTTTAAACAGCCTTTGACCAAGGATCCGGTGACGCATGCGATGACAACGTCTTATGTGGCTGCAGAAGATCGGGCGGCATTTGTGGCCGAACTGGTGGGGCGCTGGTGTCGGTTGCGTCGATTGCCGAATGCTGACAAGAAAATCGGCTTTGTTTTGGCAAATTATCCAAATAAGGATGGCCGTATTGCCAATGGTGTTGGGCTGGATACGCCGCAAAGCGTGCTTGCTTCACTGGTCTCGCTTCAGGCCGCCGGATATAGGTTTCCGGATCTGCCCGAGTCAAGCGCTGCCTTGATTGCCGAGTTGCGCAAAGGGCCAACCAATGCAGGCTGGCATGGCCGGACATGCCATGTGCATTTGGCCAAAGACATCTAATGTTCAGTTTTTCAAAACCCTGCCCACAGCAATGCAAACTGCCATTTTAGATCGGTGGGGAGCGGTCGATGATGATCCGATGTTTGATGGGTCAGGGTTTCGATTACCGATCAGGCTTTTTGGTAATGCCGCCGTCGGGGTGCAGCCAGCGCGTGGATATAATATCGATCCCAAAGCGACCTACCATGCCCCTGATTTGGTGCCGCCGCATAATTATTTCGGATTCTATCTATGGCTTCGTGACGTTTGGGGCATGGATGCAACCGTGCATTATGGCAAGCATGGCAATTTGGAATGGCTGCCCGGAAAGGCGCTGGCGCTGAGCGATGGCTGTTACCCAGAAGCGGTGCTTGGGGCAATGCCTTTGATTTATCCTTTCATTGTGAATGACCCTGGCGAGGGGGCGCAGGCCAAGCGGCGCATATCAGCGGTTGTGCTTGATCATCTAACGCCGCCTCTGACACAGGCCGATACGCATGGCGTGATGGCCAGAATCGAATCATTGATGGATGAATATTTTGAAGCTGCCGGTATGGATAAAAACCGTTCGGCTGCCTTGCTGAGTGATATTTTGGAACAGGCTGAACGGGCCGGGATTACGACCGATTGCGGCATTGCCAAAGATGATGCGCCTGATGAAAAACTGTTAAAGCTGGATAATTTTCTGTGCGATCTAAAAGAGCTACAAATTCGTGATGGGCTGCATATCTTTGGCCGGAACCCAAACGCCGCTCAAGCTGGTGAATTACTGGCGCAAATATTGCGAACGCCGCGCGGTGATGGCGAAGGTGCCAATGCGTCACTTCTGCGCGCGCTTGCCGATGATTTGGGGCTTGTCGGTCACGATGACGATGGTGATGACAAAAATAACTATGATCCCTTGACCGCGGTTGCAGGTGAAAATTGGACTGGTGCAATCCCGCCGATATTGGCGCGTCAATCAGCCGGTGCATGGCGCACCAATGGTCATACCACGCAAAGGCTTGATAAGCTGGCGCGTGAATTGATCAATGCGGCGCTTGACGGCGTTATTGATGCCATCCCCGGGCCGGCAAGCCGTCTGATCCTGACCGAGGCGTTGGGGCCGCTAAACCGTGATCTGGTGCGTTGTGGGCCGCAAGAAGATGCAGCACTGCATCTGGCACTTGCTGGTCGCTTTATCGCTGCTGGCCCATCAGGGGCGCCAACAAGAGGCCGACCCGAAGTGTTGCCAACGGGCCGGAATTTCTTTTCAATCGACAGCCGTGCTTTGCCAACGCCAACCGCATGGCGGCTTGGCTGGGCATCGGCAAATGCGGTGATTGAGCGATATTTGCAAGATCATGGCAATTGGCCAAAAGCGATGGTTCTATCGGCTTGGGGAACGTCGAATATGCGGACTGGCGGCGATGATATCGCGCAGGCACTGGCATTTATGGGGGTGCAGCCGGTGTGGGATTCGGCAAGCCGGCGGGTTACCGGTTTTGATATCATACCACTTGATATGCTGGATCGGCCGCGTATTGATGTGTCACTGCGCTGTTCAGGGTTTTTCCGTGACGCGTTTCCAGCGCAGATGAGCCTGATTGATCGTGCGGTACAGGCGGTTGCCAAATTGGACGAGCCTGAGGAGATGAATCCGCTGGCAGCTGCGGTACGGCGCGAAACGGCGGCGTCACAGGCTGCTGGGCTGTCACGCGATGCGGCCGAGCGCAAAAGCACCCTGCGGGTATTCAGCGCCAAACCTGGGGCCTATGGCGCAGGCTTGCAAACTTTGATTGATGAAGGCATTTGGGACGATCGATCAGATTTCGCCGAGGCGTTTCTGGTTTGGTCAAGCTATGCCTATGGTGATGGGGTGGCAGGCAGTCCGGCGCGTGACATGCTAGAGGCGCGTCTTGGTAATGCTGATGCGGTTCTGCATAATCAAGATAACCGTGAGCATGATATTCTGGATAGTGATGATTATTACCAATTTGCCGGCGGGCTGTCGGCGGCAGTTTCCCATATCTCGGGCCGTGATGTACCGGTTTACCATAATGATCACAGCCTTGCCGAAAACCCGATAACGCGCAGTCTTGCTGAAGAGATTAGCCGCGTGGTTCGCGGGCGCGCTAGCAATCCGAAATGGATAAAAGGCGCCATGCGCCATGGCTATAAGGGCGCGTTTGAAATGGCGGCAACGGTTGATTATCTGTTTGCCTTTGCCGCGACAACACGCAAGGTAGAGGCGCATCATTTTGCGGCGCTTTATGAGGCCTATATTGAAGATGACGCTGTTCGGGCGTTTTTGGAGGTGGCCAATGATGCCGCTTATGCTGATATGCTGGCGCGTTTTGCCGAGGCAATTGACCGTGGGCTATGGACACCGCGGCGCAATAGCGTGCAAGCTGAATTAGAACGATTGCAAAATAATCTGGGTAACGACAAAACACCGCTATAGCAGGGCATCAGCCCCGAATGCTGTGCCAAATAGCCAGATGACGAAAGGAGTGAGCCGCGATGAGCGCCAATGAAAATCAGACGCCGGAAAATCTTGATGATGTTGAACGCCATAATAGTAAGATGGCCAAGAAAAAGCTGGCGCGTGACAAGATCATGGCTGGCAAAACCGATCAAAAAGGCCTGATCATTGTTCATACAGGCAAGGGCAAGGGCAAATCATCTTCGGCCTTTGGTATGATCTTTCGCTGCATCGCCCATGAAATGCCTTGTGCTGTTGTGCAATTCATCAAAGGGGGTATGGATACGGGCGAGCGTAACTTGATCACCGCGCATTTCCCTGATTTGTGCCAGTTTTTTACAATGGGTGAGGGCTTTACATGGGAAACTCAAGACAAAGAGCGCGATATAGCCGCCGCGACAGCCGCTTGGGAAAAAGCCAAGGAATTGATCCGCGATGAGCGCAATACAATGGTTTTGCTTGATGAAATCAATATTGCGCTTCGTTACGGTTATATTGACCTTGGCGAGGTGATGCAGTTTCTGCAAACCGAAAAACCGCCAATGACCCATGTTGTGCTAACCGGACGCAATGCAGCCGAAGATTTGATTGAGATGGCTGATCTTGTCACTGAAATGGCGTTGGTCAAGCATCCATTCCGGTCGGGAATCAAAGCCCAGATAGGGGTCGAATTTTGATGATTGCGCCGTTAGAACGGGCTGCTGGCAGATGGTGGATAGCGTAAATGAGCCGAAAGACAGCCGCCTGTTTGATGATCCAAGGTGCCGGATCGAATGTCGGAAAATCAGTTCTGGTTGCCGGATTATGCCGCTATTTCGCCAATCAGGGGCTGTCGGTCGCACCCTTTAAGCCACAAAACATGTCAAATAATGCTGCCGTGGCTGATGATGGCGGCGAAATTGGCCGTGCGCAAGCGCTACAGGCACGCGCGGCGCGACTGCCCGCATCGGTTCATATGAACCCCGTTCTGCTAAAGCCGGAAAGCGAAACCGGATCGCAAATCATTCTTCAGGGCAAGCGCTATGGAAGCATGCGCGCCCGCGAATATGGCAGTCATAAAGCCGCGCTGATGCCGCATGTTCTTGACAGTTTTCACCAGCTTTGTGACCGTGTCGATCTGGTGATCATAGAAGGCGCTGGCAGTCCGGCCGAAATCAATCTTCGGGCTGGTGATATCGCCAATATGGGCTTTGCATCTGCGGTTAATGCGCCGGTGATTATGGTTGGCGATATTGATCGTGGTGGCGTGATTGCTTCATTGGCCGGAACTGATCTTGTCTTGTCACCTGAAGATAAGAAAATGATTAAAGGATTTATAATCAATAAGTTTAGAGGTGATACTAATTTATTTTCTGAGGGAATGACAGCGATTGAATCCTTTACTGGTTGGGCCGGCATTGGGATTTTGCCCTTTTTTGATCAGGCGCGGCTATTACCTGCTGAGGATATTTTGGATATCGATAGTAAAATCGCCAAAACATCCCCGGGCGCGGATCGACATCTGAAAATTGCCGTGCCAATGCTGCGCCGGATTGCCAATTTTGATGATCTGGATCCGCTTGCTGCCGAACCCGATATTGACATTTTGCTGATCAAGCCAGGCGATGTCATTCCGGCGGATTGTGATTTGATTTTACTTCCCGGGTCAAAAGCCACAATTGCCGATCTTCGGTTTTTACGCGATCAGGGCTGGGATATCGATATTCAGGCGCATTACCGGCGCGGTGGGCATGTTTTGGGGCTGTGCGGCGGCTATCAAATGCTTGGCAATAGCATCAGCGACCCACATGGCATTGAAGGCGCTGCTGAGACCATTGATGGGCTTGGGCTGCTCGATATTGAGACAAGCCTTGATCACAGCAAAACCTTGCGCCAGACCAAAGCTGTTGTGATGGGAAGTGATATTCCGGTGACCGGCTATGAAATCCATATGGGCGTATCAACAGGTGCGGGGCGCGACCGGCCGTTTCTGTCGATTGATGGGGTTGGTGAAGGCGCTATCTCTGCTGATGGGCGGGTGATTGGCAGCTATTGCCATGGGTTGTTTTCCAGCAATGAGTTCAGATCGGCATTTCTAGCGGGTTTTGGTGTGGCCACCGATGCGCTTGATTATGACGGGCAGGTTGATGCGGTTCTTGACCGGTTGGCTGACCATATGGCCACGCATCTTGACCTTGACGCATTGGGTGAAATTGCCGGTATCTAGCCTGTGATCATCTGCCAGCCTGCAATCATGCCTCGCGCGAATGCTGTTGCGCCAAAAATCAGCAGAGCCAAGCCAAAAAGCCAAAGTGCGGTTCGCATAATGACAAGCGCATGATGGATGTTAGCGCCGGTTGCGTCACCGCCTTCGCCATTCAATTTTGCCGCCTGTCTTAGCCGGTTGCCATAATGGCGAGGCCCACCAAGCCATAGATCGAGACTGCCCGCCATTGCTGATTCCGGCCAGCCTGCATTTGGCGATGCGTGGCTGTTAGAATCGCGTAGGATGGTTTTGATTGATAATAAAACGCCGCCTTTTGCATTCATGCTGGCAAAAACGATAAAAAGGCTGGTCAGCCGTGCCGGAACATAATTCAACAGATCGTCAAACCGTGCCGCTGCCCAGCCAAAGGCGAAATAGCGCGGATTGCGATATCCAATCATGCTGTCGGCTGTATTGGTCATTTTATAAATCAACAGCCCCGGAACGCCGCCAATCAAAAACCAGAAAGCAGGTGCAAACACCCCATCGGACAGATTTTCTGCGCCGGTTTCAATCGCGGCGCGTGAAATTTCAGCTTCATCCATGTGATCGGTTCGCCGTCCAACAATCATGCCAATGGCCTTGCGGGCAGCTTTGATATTGTCGCCAAGGGCGGTTGCCACGGCCAGAATATGCTGATCAAGCGACCGTCCGGCAAGAAGAATGGCAAGGCAGACAAGTTCGGCAAATGGGCCGAAAAACCCAATCCCCACACCGATAATTGCTGATAAGGCGACAAGCGCGATAAAGGCCATTGCGCCCAATAGCCGCCTTTGCCCGCCGCGATAACGCCGTTGGTTCAGGCGCTTGTCACTGCCGGATATCAGTTTCCCAAAGATCACAACTGGATGCGGTACATGCCGCCAAATCCAGTCAGGTTCGCCAAAAACCCAATCAAGCGCCAATGCCAAAACCAGAATGGCGGCGCGATATTCAAAAGTGGCAAGGCTGAAATCGGGCATTTACTATACCTTTAGTCGGATGTGCGATTGTCTTTCGTGATTGGCTCTAGTATGTTTTAGACAAGGTTGGTGGACTTGTGAACAAGATGAAAGCGATCTCGGTGCGGTGGACCTAATTCAGGCATCCAAATCCGAGCCCCGAACCGGTCAGAAACACATGACGTGAATGGTGTCATGCCTCTGTTATTGCTTCATTAAATTTCATGTATTCGCCTCTTTTCCGACAGTTGATTTTTTTCGGCTTTTGGGTTTTGGACAAGAATGGTTATTGCCCCGAAATCGGGGTTTTTTGGATGGAGCGTGAAATGGCATTGCCAGACCAGTCTACCAGTACAGCCCCTGTTTACGGGGTGATGATTTGCGGACACGGATCGCGGTCAAAATCGGCCGTCACCGAATTTGCCGTTCTTGCCGAAAAGCTAGCGCCGATTTTTCCCGATTGGCCAGTTGAATATGGCTATCTGGAATTCGCCACGCCAGTGATCAATACCGGCCTTGATAAGTTGCGCGCCAAGGGCGTGACGCATGTTCTTGCTGTGCCTGGCATGTTATTTGCCGCTGGTCATGCCAAAAATGATATTCCGTCAGTTTTGAATGCCTATGCTGCCAAACATGATATCACCATTCAATATGGGCGCGAATTGGCGGTTGATTTGCAAATGCTGCAAGCCGCAGGTGACCGGATTTCAAGTGCGATTGCTGTGGCTGATCAGCAAGGCGAGCCAGTGCCAGTTGCTGAAACCTGCCTTGTTGTTATTGGGCGCGGTTCATCGGACCCTGATGCCAATTCGAATATTTCAAAAATTTCCCGTATGTTGTGGGAAGGGATGGGGTTTGGCTGGGCCGAAGTTGGCTATTCAGGTGTTACATTTCCGCTGGTTCAGCCCTGTCTTGAACATATCGCCCGCCTAGGTTATCGGCGAATTGTTGTCTTTCCCTATTTTCTATTTTCGGGCATTTTGATTGACCGGATATACGGTTTTACCGACGAGGTCGCTGCGGCCTATCCCGATATCGAATTTGTGAAGGCAGGTTATTTGAATGATCATCCAAAGGTGATTGCAACCTTTGCTGATCGGGTGTCTGAAATTCTGCATGGAAGCAACAATATGAATTGCGCCATGTGTAAATATCGGGCGCAGGTTCTAGGCTTTGAAGCCGAGGTCGGATTGGCACAGGAAAGCCATCACCATCATGTTGAGGGAAAAGGCGTTTCCGCGCCGGGAAGCAGCGTTGAAGATTGCGAGCTTTGTGACCATTTCTGCACTGGTGCATGCCGTCTTGCGATGACCGCAAAGCCGCATAGCCATGATCACGGCCATAGCCATGACCATTCACATGACCATTCACATGATCATGGGCATGACCATCATCATCACCCTTATCCGCATGCCGATCACCCACTTGGCCCAGAATCAGTGCGCCAGCGGCTTGTCAATGCGCAAAAAAAGGGCGAGGGAGAGAAAAGCTAACCCGATGAGTGCCTTTTCCTACATCACCGATCCGGCTGCGATCTATGCTGAGTCCTTTTTGCGGGTTCGCCAATCAGCACGGCTGGATCATTTGCCAGCCGATGTTGCAACGCTCGTCACGCGGCTGATTCATGCCTGCGGCATGCCCGATCTTGTTGATGATCTTGGTTATAGTGACAATCTGGTCAAAAATGGTGTCGCGGCATTGGCCGCTGGCAAGCCGGTTTTTTGCGATTGTGAAATGGTGGCTTCGGGAATCACGCGGCGGTTTTTGCCGGCCGAAAATCCGGTGATTGTCACTTTGAACGACGCTAGGACTCCAGATCTTGCCAAACAATTGGGAACAACGCGTTCGGCAGCGGCGGTCGATTTATGGGATCACCGGCTTGACGGCGCTATTGTCGCCATTGGCAATGCGCCAACCGCACTGTTCCGGTTATTAGAACATATCGCCATTGGTGGGCCAGTGCCAGCAGCCATCTTGGGATTTCCGGTTGGTTTTGTTGGTGCGGCCGAGTCCAAGCAAGCCCTTGCTGATGGGCCATATGGTGCCGAATTTGTGACTGTCTTTGGCACGCGCGGCGGCTCGGCGATTGCAGCGGCTGCGGTCAATGCGTTATCATTGGCGGCAAAGGCTGATTGATGGATAGATGGCTTACCATTGCTGGCGTTGGCGAAACCGGCCCACAAGCGCTGTCAGAGCCAGTAAAAACGGCGCTTGGTAATGCCAGCTTGATCGTTGCGGCACCGCGCTTTCACGCGGCTTTGGCGACAATGCTTGGCAAGGCTGGTCATGTTATCGGCTTTCCATCACCGCTTGCCGATCTTTATGCCCAGCTTGAAGCGCATAAAGGACAAAAGATAGTCGTTCTGGCAACCGGTGATCCGCTCTGGTACGGCATTGGTGCCAGCCTGATAGATCGCTTTGGGGCGGATGCTTGTTTGATAATCCCGAATGTCTCTGGATTGCAAATGGCGGCGGCGCGGATGGGCTGGCCAATGGCGTCATGCAAAATTTTGACGATTCATGGCCGTGCCATCGACCAGATCCTTCCATCTTGCCAACGCCGAGCGCGGCTTTTGGTGATTGCTGAAAATGGACAAAGCGTACCGCAAGTTGCGCAATTACTGACCGAGCAGGGCTATGGTGATGCTGAAATCACCGCGCTTGCTCATCTTGGTGCAGATGATGAAGCATCATTTCACGCCAGCGCTGCAGATTGGCAGCATCAGGTTCCTGATTTTCATATTCTTGCAATTTCCTGCCCTGACCGACCGGCACATCACGCCGGATTTGCGCTTGCCGATGCTGATATTGAAAATGATGGCAAATTGACCAAGGCTGATAGCCGCGCCAGCGCCGTTGCAAAATTGCGTCCGTTTGCTGGTGCTGTCATGTGGGATATTGGCGCAGGTTCGGGGGCTGTTGCCATTGAATTTATGCGGCTTGCCCCGCAGTCACGCGCCTATGCGATTGACAAGGAGATAACACAAATCAACATGGCGCGGCGCAATGCCAAAAAATTCGGCGTGTCGAATTTGCAGCATATTCATGCCGAATTGCCATCGGCGCTTGATGGTCTGCCTACGCCAGATGCGGTGTTTATTGGCGGCGGCCTGTCGACATCTGCGATTGATGCCTGCCTGTCTGCCTTGCGCGATGAGGGCGTGTTGGTGGCGCATGCGGTTACGTTGGAAAGCGAGGCGCTATTGCTTGCCGCATGGCAAAAATATGGCGGGAAATTGGCGCGGCTTTCGGTGCATCATGCCGATCCAGTTGGCGGGTTTCATGGCTGGCGGCCGCTAATGCCGGTTACACAATGGCATTTTATCAAAACCGCCAAGGCGCAAGGAACATCTGATGGCAAAAGGTAAGCTTTATGGGATTGGGACCGGCCCGGGTGATCCTGAGCTGGTGACACGCAAAGCATGGCGGTTAATTCAACAGGCGGGTATTATCGCCTATCTTGCGCCTGATGGTGGCTCAGGATTTGCCCGCAGCATCGTTGCCGAAGCGATTGGCCATGAAGTTTGCGAAATCATCATGCGGGTGCCAATGCGAACCGGACGCGCACCAGCGCAATCAATTTATGATGATGGCGCTAAACAGATCGCAGCGTATCTCGATGCAGGGCGAGACGTTGTGATGCTTTGTGAGGGTGATCCGCTATTTTACGGGTCATTCATGTATGTTTTGGCGCGGCTTCGTGATGAATATCCGGTTGAGATTGTTGCTGGTGTTACATCGGTAAGCGCTTGTGCTGCAAGTCACCTTCACCCGCTGGTTGCGCGCAATGACAGTCTGGTCGTGCTGCCTGCGCCTTTACCTGATGATGCGCTTCGGTCTCGCATTGAATTGGCCGATGGTATTGCCATCATGAAACTTGGGCGTCATATGCCGCGTATCCGATCCTTGCTGACATCAATGGGGCTTGCCGATAAAACGCTTTATGTCGGCCATGCGTCATTGGGCAATGAATTGCTCGGTTTGCTTGCTGATGCGCCTGATGAAGCCCCTTATTTTTCAATGCTGCTGATCTATAAAGGAGATGATCCGTGGATCATGCGATAAACCGGCCGACAGGCTTTGACGATGCCCGTATGGCCACGACGCGCCGTCCGGTGATTTTATGTCTGTCACAAGGCGGGCTTTTACTTGGCGGTAAATTGGCAAAGGCAGTTGATGGTGATGTTCATGGGCTGGCTAGCCGCTGTCCAGATGCGCCATTTCACTTTGCTGATACGATCGCGCATATCGCCAGTTTATTCGTTGCAGGGCGGCCGGTCATTGGTATTTGCGCTGCGGCGATTCTTATTCGCGCCGTTGCGCCGCATCTTGGACAAAAACAGCATGATGCGCCGGTTCTTGCCATTGCCGAAGATGGCAGCGCGATTGTGCCGCTTTTGGGATTGCATCATGGTGCCCTTGGGCTTGGTGAAAGGCTTGCGGCGGCTTGCGGCGGGCATTTGGCGGTAACAACGGCAAGCAATCTTGGTGATGCGGTATCGCTTGACACGCCACCTGCCGGGTTCCGGCTTGCCAATATGCAAAATGCAGCAGGGGTGATGGCCGGGCTGCTGGCTGGCGATGGTGCCGCAATTGATTTTGACGATGATTATCCTGTTATGACCAATTGGCTAAAGCCGCTTCGGCGCGGTGACAATGTGCGTTTGACGATCACGCATGATCATATTGATCCGGCTGAAAACCAACTTGTTTATTGCCCGCAGCAATTCATTCTCGGCATTGGCTGTGCGCGTGGTTGCAGCGCTGATGACCTTGATGAATTTGTGATGGCCGAATTATGTCGCCATAATGTGAATGCGGCGGCAATTGCAGCCATTGCATCGGTTGATTTAAAAGCTGATGAGCCTGCCATTTTAGCGTTGGCAGCGCGGTTAAATGTTCCGTTCAGGGTTTTTTCCGCCGTTGAATTGGAAAGGCAAACCGCCAATCTTGCCAATCCGTCAGATGTTGTTTTCGCTGAGATTGGTGCATATGGCGTCGCCGAGGCGGCGGCCTTGGAAGCAGGCGGAGAACAAGCCAGCCTGTTTACCGAAAAACAAAAAACAAAAGACGCAACATTGGCATTGGTAAAAATTGCCGAACCGCTCGTTGATCAGCGGCTTTTACGTGGGCGCAAACCGGGTAAGGTAATGCTCATCGGTATTGGCCCGGGCAAAAGCGATTGGCGAACACCTGAAGCTGCCAAATGGATTCAATCAGCCGATGAATTGGTTGGCTACGGCTTGTATATTGATCTTTTGGGGCCAGCGGCGGCGCATTTGCCGCGCAAGGATTTTGCCCTTGGTGAAGAAGAAGCGCGTTGCCGCTATGCGCTTGAAACCGCTGCAACTGGGCGCAATGTTGCAATTATCTGTTCGGGTGATGCCGGTATTTATGCAATGGGTGCATTGGTTTTTGAATTGCTTGATCGTGGTGTAGATAATGGCGGGGTCAGTGTGGCGGCGCATCGCGTCGAGGTGGTAAGTGCCCCCGGTGTTTCGGCATTGCAGGCTGCCGCAGCACGATCTGGTGCCATTCTGGGGCATGATTTCTGCACGATTTCGCTTTCCGATCTTTTAACCCCATGGGCTAGCATCGAAGCGCGGATTCACGCCGCTGGTGCAGGTGATTTTGTCATTGCCTTTTATAACCCTGTATCCCAGCGGCGGCGCACCCAGCTTGCTGTCGCGCGTGATATCCTGATGACGTATCGTGGTGGTGATGTACCGGTTTTGCTGGCAAGCAATCTTGGCCGGCCAGAAGAACAGATCAAATTCCGCACGCTAGGCAGTCTTGTTGTTGATGAGGTAGATATGCTGACCGTTGTCATGGTTGGGTCTAGCACGTCAAAAATGCTGGATCTTGGGCGCGGCAAGGCGGTCTATACCCCACGCGGTTACGCAAAACATATAGATAAAATAAAGCAATAATAACAATTATATAAACCTTGAAGGTAAAGCGATATGACAGTTCATTTCATTGGGGCAGGGCCGGGTGATCCCGATTTGATTACCGTTCGCGGACTACGGTTAATCAAATCCTGCGCATTATGTCTTTATGCCGGATCGCTTGTCCCGCAGGCGGTGGTTGCCGAAGCGCCTAATGATGCCCGTATTTTGGATACGGCGGCGATGACGCTTGATGACATCATTGCTGAAATGGAAATCGCGCATAAGGCGGGTAAGGATATTGCACGGGTGCATTCTGGCGACCCGTCGCTTTATGGCGCTGTTGCCGAACAGATCAGGCGGCTTCGCGCCCTCGATATTCCTTATGATATCACGCCGGGGGTGTCGGCCTATGCGGCGGCGGCGGCGGCGCTTGGTATCGAGCTGACGATTCCTGAAATCAGCCAGACACTGATTCTGACACGAACAGCGATGAAATCATCGTCGATGCCCGAAGGCGAAGATTTGACCAGCCTTGGCCGGACAGGGGCAACATTGGCGATTCATCTTTCGGTTCGGAATTTGCGCGCGATCGAACGTGAATTGACGCCATTTTACGGCGCCGATTGTCCGGTGATTGTGGCTTATCGCGTTGGCTGGCCTGATGAGGCCTTTTTGCATGCAACATTATCAACAGTCAGAGCGGCGGTTACCGCGGCAAAAATCACCCGTACGGCGTTGATCTTTGTTGGCAAGGCGTTAACGGCCGATCAGGACGGGTTTCGCGATAGTGCGCTTTATGATGCTGAACATGCGCATATTTTGCGGCCGGTACGGGGCAATAATCCAGCTGACCCTGCCGCGTAATGCATCTTATGCTTGGTGCAAGCTCGCCTGACGCAACCTAGCTTGACGCAATGATGTGAAGATAAGAGCCTGCAACCGAGCCTTTGCGCAAGCCAGCCGCACCAAGCGGTTGATCATTGGCGTCATAGGCGGTAAATAACGGCGTTCCCGCGGCTGAAATCACATTCGTGTAGTGAAATTCATGGCCAAGAAATGGCCCCGCCCAGAAAAACGGCTCTATCGGTGTGAATTTGCGATAGCCAAGGTGCCGTTTTTTATTGGCAAAGCTGGTTTCGACATCAAGCAGGCCAGCCATGTCAAACCGGTTGCCTGATGCATCAGTGATGCCAGTGCCAAGAACCATATAGCCACCACATTCGCCATAAATGGGAATATTCGCCGTGGCAGCCTTGGCAAGTCCGGCCAAAAATCGGCTATTTGTTGATAGGGTTGGCAAATGCAATTCGGGATAACCGCCGGGCAAAAAGATAAAATTGGCATCATTGGCAGGTATCTCATCATTTAAGGGTGAGAATGGCCGGATTTCGGCGCCTTGCTGCTGCCAGCCAGCCAATAAATGATGATAGGCAAAACCAAAGGCGGCATCATTGGCAACGGCGATGATATTTGCTGGCGATGCCGTCAAAGGCCGCGGCAATGCGGCCACAGCTCGATCTGCAATGGGAAGCGTTCGCGCTGCATCAAGAATCACATCAAGATCACAATATTCATCAATCAGATCAGCCGCATGATCCAGAATCTGTTCAAGGCCAGCATTGTCAAAATCGGCGGCTTGAACAAGGCCAAGATGGCGCGACGGTACCGCGAGTCCATCACGGCTTGGCACCGACCCAAAAAGCGGGATTTTATGTGTGGCCAAAGCTTCGCTGACAAGTGCCAGATGCCGTGGTGAGGCAACATGGTTCAAAATCACACCAGCGATCCGGCCCGCCGGTAGAAGACTGGCGATGCCGGCGGCAATCATTGCGGCGGTTTGGGCTGCATGGCGGACATCCATGACCAGAATAACCGGAATGTCTAATACGTTGGCCAAGGCGGCGCTGCTGCCTGCATTGCCGCTTGCTCCATCAAAAAGCCCCATAACACCTTCGATGATAAGCGTCTCACCAGCCTGACCGGCGGCAAGATGGGTCAAGAGCGGCTTTGACATGGCGAATTGGTCAAGATTCACCGCTTTGCTTCCACTTGCCGCGCTTAAAAATCCTGAATCGATATAATCAGGGCCGGTTTTGCCTGCTGTGACCGATTTGCCGCGCCGCACCAAGGCGCGAAGCAACCCAAGCGTTACCATGGTCTTGCCACTTCCCGATGCAAGACCGGCAATCATAAGCCCCTTTACTGCCATTTTTTGAGATGCCCTTTAATTGGGAAAGGCTGCTAGCCCGTTTCCGAGACCGAACGTACATTCAGCGGGTCAAGATCGCGAACCGGCACGCCATCCATCTGGCCAAGCCAGTCAAGACATTGGCGCATCAGCGTTACCCGCCCGACACAAACAATGGCTGGCGCCCCAATGCCGCTATTTTGAATATCCTGCATGGCTGTTGATAATGTCGTTTCCAGAACCTTCATATCCGGATTGGTGGCATTGCTGACCACGGCGACCGGCTCATTTGGATCGCGCCCAGCATCAAGCAATTTCCGGCAAATATCGGGCATATGTTTGATCGCCATATACATCACAATAACCTGTGATCCGCGCGATACGGCCTGCCAATCAATCGCCGATGGCATGGCACCAGTACGGTCGTGCCCCGATAAAAAAGTAACCGACTGATTGACATCGCGATGTGTTACCGGAATGCCAGCATAGGCAAGCCCGCCAATGCCCGCCGAAATGCCGGGGATGATACGAAGCTTTATACCAGCCTGAACAAGGGTTTGCGCTTCTTCGCCGCCACGCCCGAAAACAAACGGATCGCCGCCCTTTAGCCGCAATACGCGTTTGCCGCTACGGGCAAGTTCAACCAGTTTCAAAGATATATCGCGCTGTTGCGGCGATGGTTTACCGCCGCGTTTGCCGGCATATTCAATAATTGCAGCAGGATTGGCCCAATCAAGAAGCGCCTGATTGACCAGCGCGTCATAAATGATCACATCGGCCTGTCTTAGGGCGTTGAGCGCATGCAGAGTCACCAAGCCCGGGTCGCCCGGGCCGCCGCCCACCATCCATACCCATCCCGGCTCAAAAACCGGCCATGACCTGTCATTTAGCGGTGGCATTTCCATCTGCGACGGATTTTGGTTGTTCTTGTCCCTCATATCGCGCGATATTAAGCCAGTTAGGTGATGATTGCATCATTTTCTTGGCAAGAAATGATGTAAAAAGCATAAATTAACGATCATCTGATCACACGATGATGACCATCATGGATTGAACGGGTATATGACCAAAAGGCTGACGACAAACCTGCGGTTCGGCTGGACCACCGGCACCTGTGCGACGGCAGCGGTGAATGCGGCCTATATGGCAATGGTAACCGGCGCGTTTCCGGCGCGTGTCAGTGTGATTACCCCGGGTGGCAAAGAGGCCGATCTGGAAGTCGCATTTACTGATCAGGGCAAAGATTGGGTGAAAGCCGGCATCATAAAGGATGCTGGTGATGATCCTGATGTAACGCATGGGGCGATGATCATTGCCTGTTTGCGTCAGGGGCTGCCGCAATCAGGGGTGACATTTACCCGCGGAGACGGGGTTGGCCTTATCACCAAGCCGGGCCTGCCAATTGCGGTTGGCGAACCGGCGATAAATCCGGTGCCACGCCAGATGATGGCTAAGGCAATTGAGCAATTGGCGGCGGCATTGAATGGCCCCCGCGACATCATCATTGAAATTTCAGTCCCCGATGGCGCCAAAATTGCGCTGAAAACTTGGAATCCGCGCCTTGGCATTGAAGGTGGTTTGTCGATTCTCGGCACGACCGGCGTTGTGCGACCATTTTCCTGCTCGGCTTGGATTGCTTCGATCCATCGCGGTATTGATGTGGCGCGGGCAAATGGGCTTGGCCATGTTGTTGGATCAACAGGATCAACATCGGAAAAGGCTGTGATTGCCCGTTATGATTTGCCTGAGATTGCGCTGATGGATATGGGCGATTTTGTTGGTGGCATGTTGAAATATATGCGCCGCAATCCGGTTGCAAATCTCACTATTGCTGGCGGTTTTGCCAAGATGGTCAAGCTTGGGCAGGGCGCTATCGATCTTCATTCGGCGCGATCACAAGTTGATTTTACCGCCCTGGCAGAGCTGGCGGCGGCATGCGGTTACGCGCATGATATGGTTGCCGGTGCAAATAGCGTTCTTGATGTTGTTCAACAGGGCACCCCCGAAATGCGGGCGAAATTGGCAAATGAGATCGCCGCTGCGGCGCAAAAAACCGCGCTTGGTGTCGTTGCCGGTGCTGCGGTGAATATCGAAATTCTGGTGGTGGCGCGCGATGGACAAATTCTCGGCACGACCGGAACAATTGCGCCATGACCCATCTTCTGGTTCTGTCTGGCACTGGCGAGGCGCGGCAATTACTGGCGCAATTGGCAGCAAATCCAAAAATCCGCATTACCGCGTCATTGGCTGGCGCAACTGATCGGCCTGCGGCCTTTGGTGTTGAAACGCGAATTGGCGGTTTTGGCGGCGTTGATGGTCTTGCCGCATGGTGCGATATGCATGCGGTTGATGCCATTATCGATTTGACGCATCCCTATGCCGCGCAGATGAGCCGTCATGCCGCGGCCCTGTCGGCAGAATTGCCGGTGATTGCCTATTCGCGGCCAGCATGGCAGGCGGCAAAAGGTGATCACTGGACTGAATTTGAAAATTGGAAGGCTATGGCTGCTGCACTTCCGCGGCAAGCGCGCCCGTTTCTGGCGGGTGGCAGTCGTGCCGTAGATGCATTTGTTTCGCGTGCCGATCTATGGCTTTTGGCGCGTGGTTTGAAATTTAGAAATGAATTAAAAAAATTCAATAATTTAGAAGTTATAAATGACTTTCCTAAGAAAAAAATTGAAGATGAGATAGCGCTATTAACCGAAAATGAAATTAGTCATATTTGCGCAAAAAATTCGGGCGGTGGCTGGTCTTTTGCCAAAATTGCGGCAGCGCGTCAGCTTGGGTTACCCGTCTGGTTTCTGGCGCGGCCAGATTGTCAAAAAGGGCGTCAGCATTACCAGATTTGTCATTCGCTGGATGATGTGATCGCGGCGATCAATGCGATGATCCGATAGGGGTGACAATGCTTTTCGGCAATCGCTTTGGGTGAGGGGCTTTAATGGGCGCGATGACTGCCCATCTATAAGGGGCAGATGATCATAACAGGAGAATTGATATGTCACGTTGGCGGCATTTGACCGTTGCAATCGGGTTAATCCCAGCCCTGATCATTTATGTTGGGCTGGTGATGCAGATTGCTGATATGGTGACCAATATTCATCTGGTGCTTGATTTTGTCTTTTATCTTGTTGCTGGCCTTGCTTGGATACCGGCGGCGAGTAAGGTCGTTGGCTGGTTGGCAAAACATGAAAGCCACTAGCTGGTTGGGTTTGATTTAAGGGGCTGACATGTTCAGACGGCGGGTCTCAAATTTGTTGGAACGGGTTGCGCATGCCAATCGGCCGGCCGCCCCCACATTGCCGACAAAAACGGCCTTAGAGCCTGAACAAGCTGTTCATCGGCCACTTGCGGATGCCATTGAAACGGCGACAGATTTGATGCAAGAACATGGCTTGACCGGCTGGCGGGTCAAGCTTGATCATGCGCGGCGGCGAGCCGGCCAATGTGATTATAATACAAAGATCATCTCGCTTTCGCGCCTTTATGTTCGTAATGCCGAAAAAGATCATATTCGCGATACGATTCTTCATGAAATCGCGCATGCGCTTGTTGGGCCACATCATGGCCATGATGCGGTTTGGCGGCAAAAGGCGCGCGAAATCGGATGTACGGCGACGCGCTGTCACAGTTTGAATTTTTCAAAAGCGCGTTGGATCATGCAATGCCCGAATGGTTGTTTTTCGGTCGAGCGCCATCGGCGGAAATCGGGTCTTGTCTGCGCCGAATGCAAGGCAAATATTGAATTTATCGCCAGTGACGGCGGGATGTGAGCTTGTGTTTGGGCTTGATCCATCACGCGTTAGGCAATTGCGGCGTGCCTTAATCCGGCTGGCGCAACCCGGCCGCCGATGGGTCAGTTTCGCCTTTTTAACCAAAGATGAAGTTGTTTGTCTTACCCAGCTTGCCGAACGCCAGAAATTTCGCAGCGCCCGCCCCGAAATCAGCTATAAATCCAACCGCGTCTTTCAAGATTTTGATATTTGTTTTCCGGCACCGCGTATCGACGCTTTTGATCGGTTTGCCCATTGTCTCGAAACTGGTCTTTTTCAGGCGGGGCAGATGATCACCCCATCACCATTTAGCAGTGACTTTCGTTTTGATGATTTTGCCATCCAACGTTACGCCCCCGGGTCGCGCGGGATTGGTGTTCATCGTGATGGTTTGCGGTACCGGCATGTTGTGGTGATTACCACTTTGGCTGGAAAGTCACGTTTATTTGCAACGGCGCGCCGCGATGGCGGGCAACGCCGCGTGATTGATGATCGTCCCGGGCGAATTGTATTATTGTCGGCGCCAGCATTTGCAGGGCGCACAGACGTGGCGGCGCGGCCGCTCCATGGCGTTGATCAAGTTCAGGGTGGGCGTTTGTCATTAGGGCTGCGTGTTGAATGCGCCAAAAAATAATTCGCCTGGTTACTTGTCAGTCAAGGTAAAGCTTGGCAAGGTAAATATCTGGAGCGTTCGTTTTGTTGCTCCGCTCGACAGCTTGCTCTCGCACTTTGACAAGCGTTTTTTAGATAAGTGCCTGATCTTCGCGCGTTCCAGTAGGCGTTCACGCTTGACCTTGAATATGGTCGAAGATTGGGAGTTTCTTTACCTATGCAAATTAGTATTTCTGGAAAAAATATGGATACTGGGCTTGCTTTTCAGCAGCATGCCGAATTGTCGCTTAATAATGTTGTCGAAAAATATTTTCACAATGCTGTCAGTGGCCATGTCACTCTTGAAAAAGCTGATTCCGGTTTCACCGTAAAAACACGCGTTGCCTTGTCAAGACGTATGGAACTTGAATCCACTGGCCGTGCAGCTGATGCGCATGCGGCGTTGGATGCGGCGATTGAACATGCCGAAAAAAGGCTGCGGCGGCATAAAAGACGTTTAAAGAACCATCGTGGTGCCCTAACCAATCTTGAAGAGGACGACATTGATATCGCGCCGATGGCGGTTTATGCCGGTGCATCGCAATTGCCGGATGCCAGCAGTGATGAGGATGATCTTTTGCCGGTTGTCGCCGAACTATCATATGATATTGAGGTGCTGACCGTTGAACAGGCCGTGATGCGGCTTGAACTTGGCGGGTCTTCAATGCTGATGTTCCGCAATGCCAGCCATTTTGGACTTAATGTCGTTCATCTTCGTGATGATGGATCGATTGGCTGGATTGACCCACGCGGCGCGCGGCATTTGGCAAACCGTACATAACGCCGGTGATGTGAGACGAAAAAGGCTTTAGGCGGCGGGCGACGTGATTTTGCCCAGCTGATGAATTTGCCACGCGCCTCCTTGGTTTTGTGCGGCATGGTCTTTGGCCATTAGACTGGCATGTAGCCCGCCAAAATAAGGTATCTCAATGGCCTGTGCGACCTCCGCTGGCAGCTTAAGAATATGTGCCAGAACCGCCCTGATGGTGCCAATATGCGCGACCATAATCTGCGCGGTGGTAAATCTTTTGCGTTCCTGCAAATCACACCATGACGCTACCCGCAGCATTTGCTGGTCAAAGCTCTCACCATGCGGCGGGCAAATATCATGCGTTATGAAAGACCAATTATGTTTTGGCAAGGTGGCAAGCTGTTGCCAGATGGTGGCAATCGGCTGGTCATGCCAATCGCCAAAATGCTGTTCGGCAAGAGCAGGCTCAATGACCTGTGATGCTGGCGCTAAATGGCCGGTTAAAAGATTGGCAGTTTGTTCCGCCCGTTGAAGCGGGCTGATATGCCAGTCAGCGTGATGTGGCAGGGTTTTAACCAGCGCGTCCAGATTAAATTCTTGATCAATCAAAGGCGCATCATATGGCGGTAAATGCCCGTCTTTCTTGATAATTGGCCCATGGCGAATGAAGTAAAAGGCGGTTATGTCATCTTTGCCGATCATCCGAAAAACCCGATATCAAGCGGCGTTTTCAAAGTGATATACAGCCCCGCTGCAAGCATGATTTCGCCAAGAATGATCATAGCGCCCATCACATCACCGCTAATGCCGTGGATTTGCCGCATGGCAAGTTTGCCAAGGCTGAGGCAGGCCATTAGAGCCACACTGCCAGCAATCACCGCGGCAAGGGGCAGGGCAAAATAAGCCAAAGGCAAAATCCATAGAAAAGCGGCACTGAAAATGGCCATCACCGATGGTCGGCCGGTCATTTTGGCAAGCTTGGCACCAGCGGCGATTGGAAACGCCCATAAGGCAATCAAGATTTGCCACCGCGCCGCAGCGGCAATTGCAGCAACAAGGCCGATAAGCGCCAGATTTGACAGACCCAATCCGGTAATGCTGGCAAAAAGGGTGACGCGAATGATCGTGCTAAGACATAAAGCCAAAACGCCATAGCTACCAATATGGCTGTCATGCATGATCCGCATTTTATCATCAGCATGCCTGCCGCCACCAAATCCATCAGCCGTGTCGGCAAGCCCGTCTTCATGCATTGCGCCACTTGCCATTGCCATCACGCCAACACAAAGCCCGCCGCAAACAAGCGCAGGCAGGTTCAAAAAACTGGCAAGGGCAAGCATGATGCCGCCGACACCGCCAATCACAATACCAACAAGGGGGAGGGCCCATAGGGAGCTAATAAAATCAGGTGGGCTGTCCTTGGCAAATTGATATGTTACCGGAATCCGGCTTAGCAGCATAAAAGCGGCGGCGATATCGCCAAATCGTGATTGGCGTTTCGATGTCATTTTCAGCCCCCGCTAACGCCTGCCTCAGCAAAGGTTGCCATGCCATTATGCGTTTCACAGGCCGCGCGGACAAGAAGACTTGCCACGGCGGCACCGCTGGCTTCGCCCAGCCGCATCCGAAGATCGACCAATGGCTGTTTACGAAGCGCAACCGCAAGCCGTAAATGCCCAGGCTCGCCTGACATATGTGAAATCATTGCATGATCTAGAACGCCAAGCTTTTTATCAGCTGTTAAGGCGGCGGCGGCGGCGGTTGAGATAAATCCGTCAAGCATAACCGGAATTGACCGCATTCTGGCAGCAAGAACCGCGCCAGCAATGGCCGCTAATTCACGCCCGCCAAAAGCAGCAAGCAAGGCAACTGGATGTTGCGCGACTGGTGATTGAGCGGCAAGGGCGGCTTCGATCACTTTCGCCTTATGTTTGACGCCATCATCATCAAGCCCCGTTCCCGGGCCAACCCAACCTGTGGCATCGGCGCCAAACCGACCAAGGCATAAAGCCGCCGCCGCTGTTGTATTGCCAATGCCCATTTCACCAACGATCAGATAGTCGCAATCGTCATCAAGCGCATCAGCGCCGATATTCATCGCGGCAATGGTTTCATCTTCGCTCATTGCAGGGCCAAGACTCAAATCATTGGTGGGCCGATCAAGATCAAGCGGAATAACATCAAGCTTGAGATCGGCAAGTTTGCATAGCTGGTTGATCGCCGCGCCACCATTGGCGAAATTACCCACCATTTGCGCGGTAACTTCAGCTGGAAAGGGCGATATGCCTTGTGCCACAACGCCATGATTACCAGCAAAGATCAAACATTGACCATGCTCGATGGCGGGGCGGTCACGCCGTTGCCAGCCGGCCATCCAAATTGCAACTTCTTCCAACCTGCCAAGCGATCCGGGCGGCTTGGTCAATTCTGCTTGGCGCGAAGCGGCCTTGTTCTGCGTTTTGCCATCAACTGTGGGAAGGTCGGCTATGATGTCGCTAATTTGGTTAGATGATTGAAAATAGGGCATAAAAAACTCGCTTAGATTGAAATAACAAAATAATGCTCACGTTAAACGGATAGATGATCAGCCGATTTAATCTTTTGGGCAATCCCTGCGACAAGAAAAAATACTGAATGGGCAATCTGGGCAATGGCCTGATTGGTTCGTCCATTCGCATCACGGAATTGGCGCGACAATTTATTGTCAGGGACAATGCCAAGACCGGTTTCACTGGCAACGACAATAATTTTTCCAGATGCGGTGCTCAGGGCATCAATAAAATCATCGCGATAGTCTTGGATATCTTTTCCATTGATCAATAGATTTGTTGTCCAGACACTTGTGCAATCAACCAGCAAGGTTGCGTCTTCCCCATCATGTGTCCGCACCATTGCGGGCAGGTCGATAGGGGCGTCGCAAAGCTGCCAATCGGCGCTGCGCCGCGCCTTATGAAGATCAATTCGCGCCTGCATTTCGTCGTCAAACGCCTCGGCGGTGGCCAGATAGACAAGCCTCGCGTTGTTTGTTGGCATTGCCGCAAAAGAGGCAAGCGCAAGCTTTTCAGCAAATTCAGATTTTCCAGAGCGGGCGCCACCTAGAACAAATTGAATGTTTTCTGCGGTCATTTTGCGGCCTTTATCGGGTTTTGGCACTGCCGGTCATGGCATTTAATGCCGTTAACTTATCGTCAAATCGGTCAATTTGCGATAGCCGAATTGACAAAGGCGTGTTTTGGCCATGCTAGGTCTGTTTTTGGATGATTGCCAATTCCCCTGCTGTTAGCGTTTAAGGGCATTATGAGGGGTTTACATGCCAGCATCAGAGCAGCCGGTGATCAAACGTCAATCCAAACGCCAATCCAAACGCAAGCGCAATGCTGCACAAGCGGCCAAGCGGTCTTTTCTCGCCGACCAGCTGGAGTGGGCGCCACCTGCCTATAGCGACCCACCAATTGAGCCGATTGATGCCGAAGGCGTCACAGCTATCCATAATGCCAGCATGCGCGTTCTCGAAGATATTGGCATTTTATTTTTGAATGATGCCGCGCTTGATGTTTTTGCCAAACAGGGCTGCATCGTCGATTACGAGACAAAATCGGTTCGCATGGACCGGCATTGGGTGATGCAGCAAGTGGCAAAAGCACCATCGCATGTCACGATCACGCCGCGTAACGCTGATCGCACAATTACATTTGGCGGACGACATTTTAATTTTGGTCAGGTGGCATCACCGCCAAATGTAATGGATCTTGATCATGGGCGCCGCGCCGGAACGCGCGTCGATTTTCAAAATTTTGTCAAGCTGGCGCAAAGCTATAATTGTATTCATTTCAGCTGTGGCTATCCTGTTGAACCGCTGGATATGCATCCATCGGTGCGGCATCTTGATTGTCTTTATGACAAATTGATCCTGACTGACAAGGTCGCTCATGCCTATTCGCTTGGCACCGAACGGATCGAGGACGCTATGGAAATGGTGCGTATAGCTGGCGGGCTAAGCCATGCTGAATTTGAAGCAAAACCGCGCATGTTTACGAACATCAATTCAACATCGCCGCTGAAACATGACTGGCCGATGCTTGATGGTGCCATGCGCATGGCAGCACGCAATCAAATGGTGGTGATATCGCCCTTTACCCTGGCTGGTGCGATGGCGCCAGTCACCATTATTGGCGCGATTGTTCAGCAAAATGCCGAAGCGCTTGCCGCGATTGCCCTGTTGCAGGCGGTGCGTGCAGGGGCGCCGGTGATGTATGGGGCCTTTACCAGCAATGTTGATATGAAAACCGGCGCGCCGGCCTTTGGCACGCCCGAATTTGTCAGGGCAATGCAGATATCTGGGCAGATAGCACGCCATTATAATCTGCCCTTTCGCGCGTCAAACGCGAATGCGGCCAATGCCCCCGATGCGCAGGCGGTCTGGGAATCGGCCTTTTCGCTTCAGGGCAGCTGTTCGGGTGGGGCAAATCTGATCTATCATGCTGCCGGATGGATGGAAGGCGGTCTATCTGCCAGTTTCGAAAAATTCGTCATTGATTGCGAAATGCTTCAGCAGATCATCTATGCACAACGTCCAATTGTTGTTGATGAGGCGTCGCTGGCGGTTTCAGCAATCAAAGAGGTTGGGCCGCATGGTCACTTTTTTGGGTGTGATCATACTCAAGAGCGTTATCGTGACGCATTTTACACGCCACTTTTGTCAGATTGGCGGAATTTTGAAAATTGGGAAGATGCCGGCGGATTATGGGCGCATCAACGCGCCAACACCCATTTCAAACAGGTTTTGGGCGAATATACGCCGCCGCCAATGGATAGCGGCATTCATGATGAATTGCTGGATTTCGTCAATCGACGAAAAGCCGAAGGTGGTGCGCCAACGGATTTCTAGCGACTTTGAGCCATCTCTAGAAAAACGGGTCTTCATCAAGCGCACGTTTGAACATATCACGATCAATATTGCCGCCTGATGCCACTGCAACGATATTATTGGCACCGGCGGGAACTTGTCCGGTCAAGACCGCGGCAACAGCAACGGCGCCGCCCGGCTCGACAATGATTTTTAGATGTTTGAACAGGGTTGCGATGGTTTTTAACACTTGCTGATCACTGACGATTGCGCCGCCAGACAAATGTTTGCGATTCACCGGAAAGGTCAATTGGCCCGGTTCTGGCGTTACAATGGCATCGCAAATTGATGATTTGCCGGTTTGTGCCCGCTCAATATTGCCGGTTTCAAGTGATCGTTTCGTATCATCGTAAAATTCGGGTTCGGCGCACCAGATTTTGGTTTCGGGAAAATGCGCATGAAGCGCGATGCTGCTTCCTGCGTGGGATCCCCGGGTACCGAGCTCGA
>JGI24916J38487_100196_pt1 | contig 41252 bp, 58 predicted proteins | sample LinPfosmplate4_FD_38487 | JGI IMG/M metagenome (IMG submission 38487) | reverse complement strand
TCGAGCTCGGTACCCGGGGATCCCACTGTACTGACGAAGAGAAGGAAAAATTCGTCGGGATCAAGGATTGTTTTGGTATGGTCGAACCTGAAGAGGAAGAGGAAGAGGAAGAGACCGAGGCAGAAGCTGAGGCTGGGTCAGTTGTGGAGACCGCGACCGCGACCGAGGTGGAAACCAAAAGTTCGGGGATGTTCATGTATTACGCGATAAGCGCGTGTTGTGTCATTTCAATCGTGGTGTTCATGATGTCCAGGGGGGGAGGCCGTAGAAATAATATGATGTACTAATAATAATGAAACTCCGTGTACTCGCCGTCATCGTCATCGCGATCATCGTACTCGTCACCGTGATGAATAAGGCATCGTCGTCCAACTATACTGTTTACGGTACTAAAGGGTGTCCGTGGTGTCGTAAACAAATAGAATATTTCGAAAAGAACGGGACGTCATTCAAATTCGTCGATTGCAACAAGCAATCGTGTAAGGGTATGGATGCGTTCCCGACTATCATCTCTCCCTCTGGTGAAAAGAGCGTTGGGTACAAAGAATTTTAGATGCCGCGGATGACCTGCATGGAGATGGACAGGATGAACGCGTCCAGCATGCTGGAGATCGGCTTAAGGATAGAAATGTGCTTGGAGAGGGAACGGTTCCACACGAGGCGGAGAATGAAGGTGGAGATGAGGATGTTCAGAAGGAGAACGAGGATCTCCTTGACGACTTCGGACCGGTTACGGGACTTGGTGAAGATTTCCTGGAGCATTTTACTATAAATTGAGATTTTATTTCCTGGGTTAAAGTAAGATGAAGGTGAAAACGCTCCCCCTGAGCGGTTCGGAATCACGGTACACGACCAAGCGGTGGGGTTCGAAACGCGGCATCGGGAATAATAATTGTTATGCATACGCCATCGGCGATTATGAATCGTACCGTTGGCAGAAGGCGATTCCAGGGGACCGATCCGGTCTGTCGGGTTTGAACCATACGTACACGCACTGTACTGATCTTCCTCGGCGCGTTATTTCCGATAACCCGAAAAGGGTCTATAAGACGGACGCCGCCACAAAGTGTAAGCGCGGGTACTTCAAAATGATGATGTTCGTTTCGCCTGGACGACCGATGAATTACATTCGTCAGGGCGATTTCCATTTTTACAAGCAACACGGCGTCGTGGAGTACAAGGTGAAAAAGGGAGATACGGTCAAATCGGTCTCTAAGTTTTTCAAGGTTCCCGAGACCCGGATCAAACGTGCCGGTCAATTTAAGGTGGGTAAGCGTCTCGTCTTCAAGAGTAATTTGTGGAGCCACAAGCGTGGTTGGGCCACCGGTCCTCTCCTGACGGACGCGAAGGGAAAAATCATCAAAGATCCTCGTAAGGCTTCGAGGGATTACCCTGGGTTAAACTATGAGCGGTACTGTAGTTCATTCTGTGTCAAGAATAGAGGGATCAAGGTCGGTAAGACTCATGCCAAGGTCGGCCAGAAGCGACTCTAAATCTAGAAGTTCTTCTACGTCGAAGTTTACATCAAAAATGTCAAGGACGTTTAGCACGTTCTGCTCACTCAATACCACGGCGTTCGCCGCCGCCGTGATATTGTTCGTTATAGATACTGTCACTTTAAACTTGGAACCGTCGAATACTTTTCGGCACATCGGGCAGGTGTTCTTACCTTGTTCTTTCCATGCTTCGAGGCAAGATGTGTGAAAGACGTGTCCGCACCGGAGCGGGGGGTTCGCCCGCGTCGGTCGGACCTCGTTCAAACAAATTGAACATGTCGGCATCCTATTTTACAAATCTAAATCTTTTTTTGGTCTAGTACGCGTTTGGGGTCTTGAGGAGAGGCTTATCGCAGGTGTTGCACTTCCCTGTACCCTGCTCCGCCTGCACGGCAGCCATGATCTCCGGGCCCTGCTTCTGGAGAAGCTGGCGGAATGAATAGTTGTCCTCGAGGGAGATCCCATTGTTCTTCATGATATGGTTGTTCAGAAGCTGGATGGAGGACTGAACGGTGAAGCAACGGCCATCGGCCATACCGAGTCGTTGAGACATTTTATTATTACCCTAGAATTTAATTTGGCGGTTGGTCAGCGTTCGTAACCACGATTGAAATCCTTTGGTCCTGAGGTGTTCCACCATCGGTCCACACCTGTACCCGAGGAAAATATCGAACACGTCCTTCTGTTCCGTTGGTGTCACGCGAATCTCGTCATTCTCGTTGATGTGGTCGTTGATGATGTTGTACGCGAACGCGATCTCCTTCAGGGTTTCGGCACCTGTGATGATGATCTTCCCGGTTGAGAAAATCGAGGTGGTGATTTCCTTCATATCTTCTGAGGGTTTGAACTTGATTTTAACAGCTGAATACCGATCCGGCTCGAAGCTCACTTTGAAAATGTCACCGAAATTTTCAAACCAATCGGCCACCTTATGAAGATTGACGGTGTAGTTGAGAGAGAAATTTGAATTTATCATGACGACCCTGTACGCGTCGGTCGGTATTTCTTGCTGAATTCCCAAAAAAACTTTGAGTATGTGCGCCAGTTGAACGATGACTCTCTTACAGTCGAAGAGATCACAACACCCCGCGACTTGGACTGAACCGTTGGGAAACACCTTCACAGATTTCGTGCTGTACGTATCGTTGTAGGTGAGGGTGACCTGGTTGTAGAAAGTGGTCGGTTTCAACTTCCATTCAAACCCCTCGGTTTTCGAACTCGCCCGCTTCATTTTGTACGAGCCGATCATTTCGAAGACGGTCCGTAATTTTTTTATATCGACGCTGTGACCGATTTTGGAGACCATCGTGATTGTGGTGATTTTTACCCACGACGGCCTCAATTTTTCTGGCAAATTCCCGCGTATGTCATCGAGCGTCAACAAATACGAAAAGGAATTGTTCGCGATCGATGAGTACATTTTGTGTGGGAAATATTTAAAGAATAACATTCACTTAGGTTTCCATTTTGCAACACGTGTAATCGTAGCGGTACACTGATTTACCGCCGGGAGCGGGAAACGGCGGGATGACGGTGCCGTCCTCGGCTGTCGCACCCGCCTTGAGTTGGAATCTGGTGAGCACCTGGTTGTCGCCGGGACACTTGACGTCCATCCCCTGGAGTCCCATGGCGCCGTCCGTGACGAGGTCCTCCGGTTTGAGCGCCCCGCTCGTCGTCTCGTAGTTCTGACACTGCCCGCTCGTGGGCGCGGCGAGGCATTTATACAGGTACTGGGTGGTATTTTCGTAATGATTACTGGGGTTCACTATATAGTCATACCTGAACTGACTGATGGGCGTTTCACCGAAGGTATCCATTTCCGTACTACCGTCTCGTCCCCTCCCTTTCCCGATACCGCCGAGATCGCACCGAACGTTGTGCCTGTACATGGTGCGCATATCGATTTTGGCATCCATGATTTTATCTCCGAGGGACGCCTTATTCACTATTTGCGTCTTTTGAGTATCGTCGAAAACCTTGGCGTCGATACCGCCTAAGCACGTGTAGTCGTACTTGTAGAGCCCGCCGTTGCAGCTCGTCAATTTAAACTGTTTGACACTGTTCCGCCCACAATCGACTTTCATCGCGAGATCGTGGATGTTCGCCGTGCACGGCGTTGACCTACGATCCTCGTAATAATTTTTTCGTCGGCGAAGTGAAAGTAAATCTGACATGTCCTCAGCTTCGTTCTCGGCGCCCTGGTCAAAGATCGCCTGCTGTGCCTCGTCCTCCTTGTCGTACGCCGAAACTTGGTTCCTTAACATCTGGAGTTCTTTCTCCCCGTCAGTTCCTTCTCCACCTGTGATCATCTTTTTGTCGGGCTTGAGGTACAAGTACACCGGCGACGCGCAACATATCACCGAGGAAAGGCCCACCACGAGCACCGCAGCTGCGGCCATATAGTATACTTAGAGAAAAGAATTGTTTACCTACCATATGCCGTCGTTCATTCGCGATGCCACGCACGTCCACGACATCGATGCGGACCTGGATTATGTTGAAATCACGTACAAAAAACAGAAACGCACCTACACTGATTATATCAACACCGAACCCCTCGGTTGGACCCGAATCTCCTGTACTGCGAACTACTACAGGTTTTTAGATGCGATGGTCGTCAAGACTGTGGAGGTTCTGCAGCGCATGGCCGAGTTGGCCCTCGAGGATATTTTGCACGACGAGCACGAGCCCAGGTTATGGGTCAGACTGATGCACGCCGTCCGAATTCTAGATCCCACGTTTCAACCACCTCGTATTGATATGGAAAGTGCTTGGCAAGTGGAGTTCATCGCCGAATCATGTAAAAAGTATATTCCGTCTGCGATCTATACCTGCATTTCGAAAAAGCGACTGTCGTATTTTAACGACGTAATGCAAAGACTAGCGCGAGAAGAATGAGCACGACGAGCGCGATTTTCGTCGAGTCGGGGGTATTCCTCGAAACGCCCACTGTAACGACCTTGGGCTTTCGGCACGAGACGCCGTAGTCGATGTTGCGCTTCGGGTGGATCACCTTGTTCATGACGTTCTGTTCCGCCTGCTCCGCGCAGAGGTTCGTGGCGCAGAACGGGCTTTTACTGGTCTTGTAAATCTCATCGACGCCGACCTTATCGAGAAGTCTCTGCTCAGTGTCGCTGGGCCTATCCCTGGTGATGCCGTCCTTCGAGTAGTACTGTGATATTTCAGTCCTGTCCGTCTGTCGGATACCGCCTGGGAGGCTGAATTCGTGCACGACGAACGGGTTGATCTTATCGATGGAATCTTGTTCGTTCATCATCTTGTTATTAACTCAGATAAAATTTTTGGTTCATTTTGGATTGGTGTTCGAGCCACATCTTGTCGAGGTCCACGTTGAGCATGTGGGCCAGTTGGAATAGGTAACTGAAGACGTCTCCCATCTCTACCATGACGTCCGTTCCTCGATCCTTCTTCAGGTTTGTTTTCTTGAACGTCCTCTTGTACTGACGGATCGCCGACGCAAGTTCGCCGACCTCCTCCGTCAATAGAAGCCATACGGTATCCACGGCGGCGCGGTCCCACCCCTTCTTCTCACAGATTCTCTTCGTCTCACACTTATAGTAGTTCAGACTCATGTTTGCTTATTCATCTTACGGACCTACTCTTTAATTACATACCAATCTGATTGCGAGGGAGTTTCTTTCCAGCGGTGCTGGTGTTGACCGGTCGGTCAATGGGTTCGGCGATCGTGTCGATCTCCCTGGCGTAGGCCATGTACTGGGACACGCCGGTTTGGACCTGGGTGAGGGAACTGTCGATGACGCGGACGTTGAGGTCCCTCACCTGATTGTTCACGTTTTGGTAGTGGTCGCCGGAGTTACTGATGAACACGGCGCGCATGATGCTGTACAGGTCGTCGGGGTTTTGGTAGTCTATGGCGATACCCGTTCGGTTCTTAAAGGTTTGGCGGATCCCGCGCTGGATGAGATCCTTGTTGACCGCAGAGAAAAACAGCTTGTTGAGTGGCGTCTCGCACTGCTTCAGAGAATCGAGGTGAAGCATTGTTACTATAGTCGAACAAAAAAATATATGTAAATATTAAAATGCTGAGTCCCATTGACTTTTCTGATTTCGATTCCAAGCCGACTATCGTGGAAGATATCTCGTGCAAATCCCCAGCCTGCTTCATCGGGTCGTACCCCCCGGTATCGAAGCCCGGCGAAACCGGTCCGTACTACGTGAACACGTACCTCACCCAGCCGGATCGCCGATTTGAAACCCTGGGTCCGGCCACCGTCAGGAGTGGGGACCTCGAGAAGTGCATGAAGTAATATAAAAATAAATTGAGCAGTGTAGATATAAAAGGATGAGGGTCACAAAACGCTCTGGTCGTGTTGAGGATATGCGCTTCGATAACGTCACCACCAGGATCAAGAATTTATCATACGGACTCTCTCCGAATGTCGACTCCTCGAAGATCGCACAGCAGGTTTTCTCCTCCATGTACGATGAGATCACCACCCAGGAGATCGACACTTTGTCGGCCGAGATCTGCGTCGGTATGATCACGTCCGATCCCGACTACGAAGTCCTCGCGACCCGAATCACCGCCAGTAACATCCACAAGGTGTGCCCCAACAACTTCCACCTCGCCATGCGCAAACTCCAAAAGGCGGGGATCATCACAGACGAGGTCGTCGAGGTGGCCCAGCAGGTCAAGGAACATATCAAAAACGACCGTGATTTCGAGTTCGGGTACTTCGGGATTAAGACGCTCGAGAAGGGCTACCTTCAGAGGGCCAGCGGCAAACTCATCGAGACCCCGCAGTACATGTTCATGCGCGTCGCCATAGGCATCCACGGCAAGGACGTCCCCGCGGTTCTCGAAACGTACGATAAGATGTCCCTGGGGTACTTCATCCACGCGACACCCACACTCTTCAACGCGGGTACGCCCCGGCCCCAGATGAGCTCGTGTTTCCTGATCGCGAACAAGGCTGACTCCATCGACGGCATTTACGGTACATTGACTGAATGCGCGCAGATCAGCAAATGGGCTGGTGGAATCGGGATGCACATCCACAACGTTCGAGCGAATAAGTCCCACATCAAAGGCACGAACGGCCAATCCGACGGTATCATTCCCATGCTCCGCGTGTTCAACGCGACCGCGCGGTACGTCAACCAGGCCGGTCGCCGCAAGGGGTCCATCGCCGTCTACGTCGAGCCGTGGCACGCCGATATCATGGATTTCCTCGAACTTCGTCTCAACCAAGGCGACGAGGAGGCGCGGTGCCGCGATCTTTTCTCAGCCATGTGGATCCCCGACCTCTTCATGAAGCGCGTCGAGGAGGGCGGCGACTGGTCGTTGTTCTGTCCCGACAGGGCGCCCGGTCTTTCTGATTGCTACGGCGACGAGTTCGAAGCGCTCTACGCCAAGTACGAGGAAGAGGGACTGGCGAACGCGACCGTCCCGGCGGCTGACGTTTGGAAGGCTATCCTCAAATCTCAAACTGAGACTGGGACTCCGTACATGCTCTACAAAGATGCGTGTAACGCCAAGAGTAACCAGAAGAACCTGGGCGTCATCAAGTCATCAAATCTCTGTACCGAGATCATGGAGTACACCGACAAGGACGAAACTTCCGTCTGCAATCTCGCGTCGATCGCACTCCCGAAATATGTGAACAAGGAACTCAAGACGTTCGATTTCGCGAAGCTCCACGAAGTCACTAAGGTCGTCACCAAAAACCTCAACCGGGTGATCGACCGAAACTTTTACCCCGTGGAAACAGCGAGGCGATCCAACATACGCCACCGTCCGATCGGTCTCGGGGTCCAGGGCCTCGCCGACGTGTTTATCCTGTGCGGTCTTCCCTTCGACTGCGAGGATTCGCGTACGCTGAACGCCCACATTTTCGAGACCATGTACCACGCCGCGTTGGAGGCTTCGTCTGAACTGGCTGAAGTTGACGGCTCGTACGATAGCTTCGCCGGGTCGCCCGCCTCGGAGGGGATCCTCCAGCCCGACATGTGGACGGGGGACGTGAAGTTTAGCGGTCGCTACGATTGGGACGCCATGCGCGAGCGCGTCAAGATGAAGGGTCTTCGTAACTCTCTCCTGATGGCACCCATGCCCACGGCGTCCACTGCGCAGATCCTGGGGAACAACGAGTGCTTCGAACCGTACACGACCAATATTTATCTCAGGCGCACACTCGCCGGTGAGTTCGTCGTGGTGAACAAACACCTCGTGAACGACCTGAAAAATGTGGGTCTCTGGTCGAAGGATATGAAAGATCTCATGGTTAAAGCCGGCGGGTCCATACAGAACATAACAGATATTCCGGATGATATTAAGGAACTTTACAAAACTGTATGGGAAATTAGTCAAAAGTGTATCATCGAGATGGCGGCGGACCGCGGTAAATTTATCGATCAATCTCAATCTATGAACCTCTTCATGGAGAGCCCGACCCTTTCGAAGCTATCGAGCATGCACATGTACGCGTGGAAAGCCGGTCTGAAAACCGGTATGTATTACCTTCGTTCAAAGGCGAAGGCGCGACCCATCCAGTTCAGCTTAGAGCCGGATTGTGTGGCGTGTTCCGCTTAAAGTTTTGGGTCCTGGTATAAGTAAACAGGAACGATGGATAAGGCGGTCGAGAACCTCCAGATCAACGCGTACAACAACAAGCGCATCGTACTCGCCACGAAGCAAGGTACGCCCATGCGCGTCCAGTTCCCGCGCATGTACATGCCGTTCGGCGTGTCAGGGTTCGTCCCGGAGATCGGCCCGACCAAATACAACATCGATTTCGCCATCAAGGGGTTCGACGAGGAGGATAGTTACATGAACAGCTTTTACGAATCTATCCGAGCGCTCGAAAACAAGGTCATCGACGCTGTGGTCGATCAGAGCCAGGCGATCTTCGGGAACCCGATGACCAAGGAAGAGCTCCTCCCCATGTTTAATTCCAACGTGAAAGAAGCCCCCGGTCGCGAACCGAAGTTCCGCGTCAAGGTCGACACCACAGTTGACGACAGTATCAAGGCGAGCGTTTTCGACGCAGACAGGAACATCATACGAGACGAGGTCCGGAGCGGTCTCTACGCAAGAAACAGTGGCCACGCGATGGTTGAACTCAACAGCGTGTATTTCTTGAACAGAAAGTTCGGTCTGACGTGGAAACTTAACCAACTCGTCGTCTACGAGCCGCAAAACCTGAAAGGTTTCCAGTTTAAGATTTAGATTGTTTTAACAGCAGGATACTATACACCTTCTGAGCCTCCTCAAGAAGTTTTCCCTTCACCTTGGTGAACTTCTTTGGGTCTAAACCCAACTTGACCTTGGCGATTTTCACAGAGTCTTGCCATTTAACGAGCGACATTCTTCCTTACTAGTACCCCTGAAAATTTTTCGTGCTCACATCATTTCCTTGAACTTCTTCCCCTTCGTCTTCTTCGCTTCGGTGCGGTAAGCCCTGAACCCGTGATCCTTATCCATCAGGGACTTCTTGGTCGCCTTGGAAGCCTTCCTGGACTTGATCCGGCCGTCCTTGCGCCCCCTGAAGAGATCCTTCTTCTTGAGACCGTCCTTACCCCAGGTAGTCTTTTCCGCTGTGCCGTGGAAAACTTCAGCGCGAGAACCGATCGTTTTAACGAAACCCATTTTATATTACATTACGCGCGGAAAATATTTTTGATGTCGAGGATAGAAATCTTTTTCGCCGTCCTCCCCCCGGTCGGGATCTGGGTCTTGATCCTCTCGTCGTTCAAAACCTCCGAGCACACGATAGATTTGTGACCCTGGAGCGCCATCATCTCCTGCTCCACGCTGATGAATCTCGGACACTCTTTGTAAATCAATTTTTTGACGTGAACGGCATGGTTCTGACCCGTCCGATGACTCCGACCGACGGCCTGGAGTTCAGTCGCGGGGTTCCACGCCGGTGCGGTGATGTACACCCGCGTTGCCTCCTGAAGATTTAGACCCTGACCGCCGCACCGGATCTGGATCAAAAAAATGGAACCCGGCGGGGAGGCTTTGAACGCCTCGATCTGCTGGACACGCGTTTCCTTCGATACCGACCCGTCGATCCTGAAAACGCTGCGAATTTTAGCCCTAATCTTGTTCCGTTCAGCCGCGTCGGGATCGGCATCCAGCCCGCATCCCAGTAGACTGTCATCAGAATTGTAACCGTCCAGTTCTTCCGGAACGGCGGTGAGCTTCGTCTGGATGTGATTCATCTCACCCATGAACTGACAGAACACCAGTGCCTTTTCGCGCGGGTGCTCGTCCAAAAAGCCGAAAAGTGTCTCCATCTTATTCGACCGACCGGTCCACTTTTCGGGTTCGACGCCGTTCTTGCGCGCGACGCCGTCGTAGTACATCTGCGGCCAGACCATACACTGCCTGGCCCTCAGTAAACACTCCACGATGACCATGTTCTTGTAACTCGAGGTGCATTCCCTGAACGCCTCCTGGATAGTGTTCTGCGCGTCCTGGAACACGAACTCGTACAGGCATTTCTCCTCCTCGAACATGTCCAGCTCGATGTTCTCGAACGTACACGGCGGGAGTCGCAACCGCTCGTTAATCGCGGCGAGATCTTCCTTGGTTCTTCTCAGTATGTAATCGTCCTTGATCTTGCGTTGTTCCGCGAGCACGAAATTCCGATCGAGACCGAGAAACGTGCACAGCGACACGAAATCCTCCATCGAGTTGAAAACCGGTGTTCCGGTGACGATCCACCGAATTTCCGTTTTCAGGAGACACGTGTTTTTGTAAATTTTTGACCGTTTATTCCTGATCTCATGGGCCTCGTCGAGGATAATTCGATCCCAACGTGGAAAATGGAGCGGCGTTTTCGCTTCCGGTTTGCGACCCTTGGAACTGAGCACGGAATACGGCGCGATCGTCACCGTCCGCTTTTCCCGGTCGACCAGGAGCTCTTCGTCGAGCTTGCGCTTAGGGCCGTCAAAGACCTGCACCGTTAAGCTGGGCGCGAACCGCTTGATTTCCTGGACCCATTGCGTGATGATGGATTTGGGCACGATGAGTAAAGTCCGCTGTTTCGGGTTACCGAGCATCACCGTGATCAACTGAACCGTCTTACCCAACCCCATCTCGTCGCATAAAAATCCACCTTTCGGCCCGTTGACGCGGTTTTCTTGTTTAAGCATCCATTGGACGCCGTCTCTTTGGTACGGTATAAATAATCTTCCATTTAATTCGGCGGTCGCTAATTTATACTGATCGTCAGTCATCTTCGTACGGGTCCTCGTCGGGTAATTCGAGAATTTCGCACGTGATCGGAGGCTTCTCTTTTTTCTTTCTAGGAGCTCGCTTAGGTTTCATTTCTTCATCCAAAATTTTCAATTCATCGATATGTTCCCGGTAATATATAACTCGGTCCCAAATTATCCGCATGATCGGTCGGTACTTTTCGAACCACGCGCGATCACGTTTCACGTTGACGACATCAAATTCTTCGGGGAGCGGCCAATTCGTTTCGGCCGGTTTATATTGAATAAAATCCGCCTCCTCAAGATCGAGGATCTCCATGCACAGCTGAAGTTGCGGCATGTAGTGTTCCGGCACCTCGCCCGGTATGATCTTGCGCTGCGGCGGGCACTTGATCTCGACCAATTTTCCGCTCTCGGAGACACCGTCGGGGCTCCCGCCGAGCCAGGTGTGCACGGGGTGGGGGACCAAGCCAATCTCATGGACGACCTCTCCGTGTCGCTCTTCGTATATGATTCTGGCTTCGTCCTCGTATTTTTCGCCGTGTTTCGTCGCCGCGTTCCCCATGAACTTTTCACCGAGGCCGCACTTTTTTAACAGGAGTTTATGGGGTGTTTCGTACGGGTTCTTGCCGATGGCGGTCGCCGCGTCCGACGCGGTCAACATGTGACCGCGCAGCTTGAGCCACTCTTCAGACTTCTGAGCCGCATATTCTCGCTCGATCAGGGCCTTGACGTTGGGGTGCATTGTTCCTTACGTAGTCATGCACTCTACTCTTTAACTAAAATCGTAACTCCGGTACGTGCTCAGTGCTTGAAAATAATTTCGCGCGGCATTTTGTTCCGCCTGCTTTTTCGACCGCGCCGCACCCCGAGCGAAAAATGAATTTTGGACGTAAATATCTATGTAGAAAATCCCCTCGTGGTGCCCTGAGACTCTGTAATCCGGCAGTTCCCAGTTGTTCACCTGACAATATCGCATGAGATGATCCTTGAAGTTATCGTCGATCATGATGGTTCCCATGTCGATGACCTCCGGGTCCTGGTACAACCGAAGGATAAACTCTTTCGCGTGGATAAGACCGATATCCATGTACAAGGCGCCGACGAGAGCCTCGAAAACATCCTCGAGGATTTTCACGTTCGTGTTCCAGTTATTACGCATACCCTTCTCGTCCATGATGACGTACTTGCCCAGGCCCAGATGATTGGCTATGTGCGCCAGTGTTTCGCCACGAACGAGCTTGGTACGCGCCTTCGTGAGGAACCCTTCCTGTTTGTTTTCATACCGGTCGAAGAGGTATTTTGTAATCACGAATCCGAGGACCGAATCGCCGATGAATTCTAGGGTTTCGAACGATTCGGTCAGGTGTTCATTTTCTTTCAACGCCGATTTATGAGTGAAAGCTCTTTGGTACAAGGATAGATTCTTAATCTTTGTACCAACAACTTGCTCGATTTGAGCTTTATCGATCATTTCTTATTAATACTATGTAACGTTATTTTTTTAAGCCTTCTTCACGTAGTGAGGCGAGAGGTACTTCTGGAGGTTGAGGTAGGTGACGACCACGCCTTCGGGCGGGGCGAGGAGTTCCTTGAGCTTGTCGTCCATGATGATCTGGCGGCCGTTCTCGGGGTGCTTGAGACCCTTTTCGGTGATGTACTTGTTGACGCTCTTCGTCACCTCGGAGCGGGAGACGAGTTCACCGTCGGGCAGTTCGAGGAAAGCGCGAAGCGCGGGGGTGATCTCCTGCTTGCGGTTGAAGCCGTTGTTCTCCGCGCGCTTCTTCGCCTTCTCGCCGTCGGGGTCATCCTGGGTGCTCCTGATCTTGCGAACCAGCTTGGCGAGGTTCTTAACATCGACGCGGAGGGCGGAAAGTTCGGTCTGAATGGATTCGAGGGACATCTTATACCTTTCTTAGACCCCTAATCTTTAAGTCAAAAATGAGCACGACACACATGCATATGAACACACGTAATATGTGGTTCATCGCGACGTCTCGGTCCATCGTCTTGAGAGGTTCTGTGTCGATGATGTCAGGTACGTCGATGTACCTGAACGGGGGTCTCGAACCGTCTGAGACGCACCCGCCTGCGCAGCAATCCTCCGGGCACCGCAACACCCGCTCCCCCCTGCGCACCCCGCAGAACTGGTTAGGGTTACCCCTGAGCTGGTAACATCTGCACTCGTCGATCACCGTGCAGACCATATTAATATATCCCAATATAATAATGGACGAAGTCATCTATTGCAAGTCCGCCAGGGACAGGTTCATACACGAACACCTATTCTTCAGGGACGCGAAGCTCAAGGAGTACTTCGATAAGGGTCTGCAGAAGAAGTTCAGGGCCCGGGTCAAGTCGAAGCACGCGTCAAAGACGTATGAAAAATTCATGTACGTCCTCATCACCGACAGCATACGGGATATCATCCTAAAAGCCGTGGGTGAAATCTCGAGTCACATGGCGACGAGCGGTGATCTGGTCATCTCCGGTGGTGAGGCTTTCAACATGTACGCGTGTAAGACTGACAGGGTCGTGACCAGTGACATAGACGCGAAGTTCGTCCCGCGCATGTCCGTGAGTCCCAAGTTTTTTGGTAAACTCCAGGGTACGAAACTGATCATGTGGGACAAAATCGGCCAGGTGGCGAAACGCCTCGACACTCGGGTCAAACGGCGAATCCAGTCCATGCGGCGCAAACACGCCAGGATCTTCAATTTCCTGGGTATAGGTTTCGAACCCAGGGGACCGTGGGTGACGAGGCGGTTCGTCCTGATCAAGAAGAAAAAGATCCGGAAGGACGATACACCGAGCGCGGGTGACGTGTTCATCGACGTCGAGCTCTTCGCACTGGACTTGAACCGCGTCAAGTATCTCTCCACGAAGACGGGTAAGGTCGAAGGCAAGAGGATAGGCGGGATCCTAGACATCCCGTTCATGCGACCCAAGGAGTTCGGGTACGAGGTGGTCCTTTCGCGTCAGCGGGGTGTCAAGTATCGCAACCTCGACACCGGTAAGACGGTCACCGACAGGAAAGTTTTCATCGCCAGTAAGGAGTTTCTCGTGGAGGATATTTACTTGATGCACAAACTGAAACTCCGACCGGAGAAGAAAGAGAAGGATCGCCAACGCCTGTTGAAACTCTCCAAGCTTTTCGTCAAAGGTGTGAAGAACGACGATACGATCGAGGCTATTTTCAAACGCGTTCGCACTAAAATCACCAGGAGGCGACCGGCGACGAAAAAAGACGGCCGCGTGTCCATGCGCAAAGCCGCGAAGATCAACCCGTACAAGTACAAAAAGTACACGACGACCCCGTCGAAGGAACGGCTTTCGAGGCATTTCGTACACGGTCTGAGGACGACGTCCAGTGACGTCAAGGTCCGAGGGTACCGAAAGTCGTCGGGGAACAAGGAGTTCAATTTGAAAACGCTGAGATGGAAAAATGTGATCGACAACTCTTACGTGAAAAACGAGGTAAACCTCAGGCCGAAGAAGGGAAAGAAATTGCCAAAGAAAATCAACGTGCGCAGGACACTGTACGGTCACAAACCCAGGAGAAACAAGTGGGTGTCGAACGCGATCATAAACAAGGCGGCTGCCATCCCTTTCGTTGGCTTAAAAAGATGAGCCGTGGGTACAGTACAATAAGATGATTTTCGATACTATCAGCAAGAACGACGACGGCCTCCGCTTCGTGAAGGCCCGCAACGATACCAAACGCAAGGTACTCATCCAGCTCAACGGCGTCAAGATCTCCGATGTCGGTGATGAGATCTTCCTCGACCTCGTCTCCGAATCGAACGCCGGTAAGGTGAGCGTGATCGACGCACAGAACGTCGACGCCGCGATCGAGCACTCGGCCGAATGGTTCGGCAAGGAATTGTCCGAGACTGTCATCAGGGCGGCGTACACTTCCAGCGCGTCGCCGGATAATAGGATCGAGTGCGAGCGCATCGACGCGACCAAGATTTTCGACGCCCAGCAGCAGGCGGTCGACATCGAATCTCTCCAGAAGGACAGGTCGTGCGACGTCATCCTCGAATTCTCGGGGCTCTGGTTCGCCAAAAAGAATTTCGCCGCCACATGGAATCTCGTCCAGGTCAGGCTCCACCCCGAGCCGATCCTCGACACATACCCAGACGACTACGCTTTTGTCGATGACGAGGACCAGTAAAAAATAAATTGTTAATATATAACAAAGATGTTCAAGGGTCGTAACCAATCGATTATGATGTTGATCGCCGTGGCCGCACTCGTCTTCCTCCTCTGCAATCTCAACTCCAAATCTTCTTACACCATTTCCGAGCGCGAGTACGCGTCCATCGGTCCCTCCGTGGGTCCCGCCGCGGGTCCCTCTGCCGGCATGAGCCAGGGCACCGGCCTCGCCTCCTCTCTTCTCCCCCGTGAGATCGCCTCCGAGGAGGATTTCGGTCAGTTTGCCCCAGAGGACGTCCTCGCGGGTCAGAACTTCCTCGATCCCCGCCAGCAGATCGGTTTCCCCGAGACCGTCGGCGGCGCGCTTCGCAACGCCAACCAGCAGATCCGCAAGGACCCTCCTAACCCCAAGGAGCCCTTCGTGTGGAACAACAGCACCATCGTCCCTGATCTCATGCAGCGCGGTCTCTGCGCCTAACAACTTAAAGATTAGAGCGTAGTAGTAATCAAATGACTAACGTATCCAACGATCTCTCTGACACCGTCTCGAAGTTGGTGGAGCTCACCAAGCAACTTTCCGATGCGAAATCTGATATCAAGATCCTCAACCAGGAAGAGAAGCGGCTCAAGGAGCGCGTGAAGAAAGCCATGGTCGATCAGGGCATTGATACCATCAACCTCAGGAAAGGTAAAATCAACCTGCGCAAATCCGTGCGCAAGGGTACCATGAACAAGGAGGCCATCTCCGCCGGTCTCATGTCCTTCTTCTCCGGCGACGAGGTCAAGGTCGAAGGAGCTTTAAACGCCATCAAGGATAACCTGCAGACGAAGGAGTCGACGAGTCTCTCTCTGACAGGCATAAAAGAGAAGCCCCCTAAAGATGTATAATGGTGTGGAGTCAGTACGTGTGGGAGGCCAACACCGGATTAGACGCTGACGGCAGTGACGAAGATGTCTCCCGCGAAGACGCTCCTCTGAATATCGAAGATTGGGAAGTCGAATACTCAGATGAACTCACTCGAATGTGGCATACCATTGAACTTCTCCTTTACGACGCAGGAATCCATCACTCAGGACGGTTCGTGGATTTCGTGGAGTTTTGTCACATGGAACACGACGCCGATACTGTACCGCGGGTGACGTGGGAGTATCAGGAGCAGACGAAGTGGTTCGAAGAGAGACTCGCGCACGTGTGGAAACATATCAGGCGCGTGGTCGATGACAACGGTCTGCACGAGAGGGTGATGCGAGGGGCGACGTTTAATAGCTTTCTAAACCTGTGTAAAAATTATATGGATGTATATTAAATGTTACCGAACCTCACCGCTCAACGCGTCGCCATCCCAGCCGCTCTTTTTTTAACGCTCAGCCCCGGTGTTCTCATCACGACCAACGGGGAAAAGCTTTCGTTCGCAAACCAAAAGACGAGCACGCACGCGGTGTTTTTCCACGCACTCGTGTTCTTTGTCGTGTACAGCATGATCGCGAAGGCCATGGGCCTCGTCCTGACCAAGACCGATCTCCTCGTCAGCACGTCTCTGTTCCTGGTTCTCAGCCCCGGTGCTCTCCTTACTTTACCTCCGGGGAGCAAGGGTGTGTTCCAGTCGGGGCAGACGAGTGTGACTTCCGCACTCACGCACTCGATCGTCTACGCGATCGTCTTCGCGCTTTTGCGTCGTCAATTTCCTCAGTTCTACTAGGTAGGAGGCAGATGAAATATCTCGTGTTGGGACCGGCGTGCATGGGTATATTCTCCATGATCGGCCGTCTCAAGGCGATGGAATCCGATCTCGTGGACGTCAAGGAGATATCCGGGTCGTCCGCCGGGTCGATCCTGGCTTTATTTCTGGCGGTCGGGATGTCAATGGATGAAATATATGAAATCGCGCTCTCCACCAACATCGCCGACTTTTTCAAAATTAAGTTGAGTTCGTTTTTCACCAAGTTCGGGTTTGTCGATATGCACCCCATACGTAAGAAGTTGGTCGAGATCTGTCGATCCGATCCGACGTTCGCCGAGGTCGAGATGAAGATTTACGTCTCTGCGTTTTGTCTCAACTCCTCGGAGACGGTGTATTTTTCGAGGGACACACACCCGGATATGAAGGTGATCGATGCGGTGTGCATGAGCATGGCGGTTCCGTTCATATTCTCGTGCGGGAAGTACGCGGGGAAGACGTACGTGGACGGCGGGACCAAGGAGGAGTACCCCCTGACCCCGTTCCTGGATAAGAAACCCCACGAGATCACGTGCATGAAAATAACCACCAACCAAATTTACCAGGATGACATCGAGACGCCCAGGGAATTCGTGGAATCACTCGTCAGGTCCGCGCTTTCGAATCGGGTGTGCTACGACAGACCGATCAAGGAGATCGACATCAAACTAGGAGATGTAAACATCTTCGACTTTACCATGACGTACGAGGAAAAGATTAAATTATACAACATAGGGTACTCGACCTGATACTTTTTTTGTCAGTTTATACTATATGGATGCATGCGATCCCGACGCCGACATCAATAGTCTCCGGGAGCTGATTAAGCTCAACACGGGTAAGAACCTTAGACTGACAAAGGAACAGATATGCGCGGTGCGCAAAAATATTCAGGCTGGGCGGTTACCCTTACCGCCGATGCTACTCAACCGGTCGCGGAAATACATGACCGATCGTAAAAGTCCCCTGACGGCGAGGGATTTCGAACGTCTCTTCGACGAAGACACGACCCTTCCCAGGATCCAGAGGATCGCCCGGAAACTGGACAAGAACCTGAAAGTCGACGACAGGTCCAAGGCTGATTTGGTCGATGCGATCAAGACCAGGTTGAAGAGACTGAAGATCGCCGAGCCCGTCAAGATTACCAAGAAGCGTATTTTGGCCGCTAAGGCGGTCGCCGAGAACAAGGGGTTCTTCAGCGGTGTGATCAACAGGTTCACCACGCCTGATAAGAAAAACAACTCGGCGAACTCGACCGACACGGCGGTGAAGAAGAACAACAACAACTCAGGAAATAGCAGCAACAACAACAACAAGGGAAACCGCACCCCGGGAAACAACAACAACAACGCGAACCGCAACCTCACCCCTGGAAACAACAACAACAACAACGCGAACCGTAACCGCAACCTGGGAAACAACAACGCGAACCGCAACCGCAACCTGGGAAACAACAACGCGAACCGCAACCGTGACCGCAACCGCAACTTTGGAAACAACCGCAACGGCAACCTGGGCGGCGGGGATCGGGGCGGTGTGAGGTTTCCCAAGGGAAGTATTTTCAAGGGCCGACCGAAACCCGGTTTTTTGAGGGGAGAAGGGAGGAGGAGGAACTACAACAACATGAACCGCGGAGAAGGTCGTCGCAACTTCAACAACATGAACCGCGGAGAAGGTCGTCGCAATAACTTCAACAACATGAACCGCGGAGGTCGCAACAACTTCAACAACCGACCCGCGCGTCCTCGGGAGAGGCTCGGTCGGGTCATGCCCCGGAACGCACCCCGTTTCATGCGAAACAAAAGTACTGTTAACCCTAATCGCGGCGGCGGTGGCGGTGGCGGTGGCGGTGGCGGTGGCGGTGGCGGTGGCAGGGGTCTACTGAACATGTTCCGCTCCAACAAGCAAAATAGGAGGACCCCGCCGACTTCGAGCAACACGAACAAGAATAACAAAAACTTTTTCCCCGCCAAGTCGAATAAAGCGTGCCGAAAGCGTGAATTCTATAAACTGGGAATGTTAAGTAGGTCGTGTAAGCCGGGCTACGTTTTGAGGGAAAATGGTGATAATAGGGGAAAAGGGTGTTACGGTCCGAAGTACATCTTCGGCATGACGAACAAGGGTTTGGGGTGTAGGATCAACAAGGGCGGTTTGATCAATCAGCCGCAAAACCTAGCATTCGCGAACAAACCCGATTTCATCGGGAATGCGAATGAGATAAAAAAGCTCCGGGAAAATCTTATAAAATACCCTGGAAGCGAAGATGTTAATGCGGCACTGAAGGCAATGAAGAAAAGGGATGCGAAGATAAAGGAACTAAAAAACAAGCTTCAGACTACCCTTTCAAATGACGCGAAGACGAAACTGGAGGCGGACTTGAAGGCAATAGAAAACGCATTAACAGGGAACAAATTACATGGAAAAAATTACGAGTACAAAGCCAACGGGAATAAGGGTCCAGGCTTTTATAAGAAGGCGAAGAGCACGAGGAATGCCGCGGTCGGAACGAGGAATGCCGCGGTCGGAACGAGGAATGCCACCACGGGACCCAGTCGCCGCAACCAAAACAACCGAAACAACCGCGGCCGCGGTGGGATCCAGATCCAGATCGGAGGTGGGTTCGGTCGCAACGGTCGCAATGGACGGAACAGTGGAGGCGGTGGCGGTGGCGGTGGCGGTGGCGGTGGCGGAGGTGGTGGTGGTGGTGGTGGTGGTGGCGGTGGAGGTGGCGGGAACGCGAAGTTTGTCGCAGGTTTACAGCGAAAATTGAATCAAGCATATCTCGATATCAGTAGAGAAATGAAGGAATCAATTAATCTTAAGAAACAGCTTGCTGAAGCTGATCCAACGGAGAAAGAAAAGTTACGGGAAAAACTTAACTTAGTCGAAAAGGAAAAGGCGAATGCCCAAGCGGAAAAGGCGGAAGCGACTCGGGCAATCGCCGCGGCAATTGCGGCTAAGACCAAGGCGAATGCGAATAAGGCCAACGCGAACACGTTAGCATCACAACGTATCGCTACAAAGAACAGGATGATCGCGAATAGGATGAAAAACCAGACCAATGCGCTTCTTAATAGCCTCAATAAAATGAAAATGAATACTGCATCTTTAAATGCAGTAAAGGCGGAGAAGACTAGGATTTTCAATGGGAATAACGGAATCAACATGGAGAAGGCAAAAAAATTCATCAATAAGCTAAAGGAAAAGCAGAAAACTGCTTTGAACAATCTCAGGGGGAAGATTAAACAGGCGGGAAATAATTCAGCGGAGAAACAGAGATTACAGAGTCAACTCGAGCAGGTAATGAAAAATGCCAATGCGGCTAAGACCAAGGCGAATGCGAATCTGAAACTCACCAAGGAATGGGCGAAGGAAAACATCGCCGCTAAGAATGCACAGGCACTGAAAAACCAGGCCAACTTGCTTCTTACTAGCCTCAATAACATGATGAATACCGCATTTTTAAGGGCGAAGCAGTCTGCGATTTTCAATCGGAATAACGGAATCAACATGGAGAGGGCAAAAGTATTCATCAATAAGCTAAAGGAAAAGCAGAAAACTGCTTTGAACAATCTCAGGGGGAAGATTGAACAGGCGGGAAATAATTCAGCGGAGAAACGGAGATTACAGAATGAACTCGAGCAGGTAACGAACCACGCCAAGGAAACGATAGAATTCATGGAGAGAAATTCGAAGGCTAAAAATAAGAAGTTGGAGAACCGGAATAGACAAATAACAAACATGAAAACTAAAAATAACCAAATGCAAGCACAATTGCAAGAAAATCATGAATTTCTGCAAAAAGAAAAAGAACAGCTAGCTGAAGCGCGAGCCAAACTTCGGGCAGCGGAAGAGAATAAGACTACGAGCAATGCGAAGATTAAGCAACTTGAAGAGGAGCTAAAAAATGCTCAGAAAAGTGTCAAGAATGCCGAGAACGCGGTGGTGGCAACAACACCGAAAAGCAAGAATAATGCCGTGTCAACGACGAATGTCAATATCCAAATCAACAGCAAGAGTAACAGCAAACGAAACAATGGGAAAGGGGAAAGTGCCATGCTTCCGGGAGGTAGGAAGAACTCGTCACCTGCCGCTTCCACCGGGACAAAAAACGTAGCCAAGCCGGTCAAGATGAGAAACACATCAGAACTCAAGAACGTAATCAGAGTGCCTCCCCTATCCGGTAACCGGCCCGGTAAAAATAAAACACGAAAGAACTCGATTGTGACTCGCAACAATGCAGCAGCGAAGAAGGCAGCGAACGGTGCCTTTATAACACCCAAGAAAACTGCGAGGAATCCGTCAGCGACCAAAAATGCAGGGGGCAAGAACTCAGCGAACGCGAACCCTTACGCAGTATTGGCGACCAGGAATGCGGCACAGAATGGGTCCTATGAGCTGGCATACCCAAAACGGAACCCCTTAAATAAACCCAAGTATAGGAAAATGTTTCCGGAACAGAATGCTAGGTTTAGGAAGCCGAATAATCGAAACAACGGAAACGGAAACAGGAATGCAGCGAAGAATGCAGTAGCAACAGTGCCTTTCGCAGCAAAAGTGCCGAACAACATAGCGCTCCTGGTCGGTAAGAGAAGGAGGGCCACCGAGAAACCAGTGGAGACGATTTCGCAGAAGGTGCAAAGACAGGCAGCTAAAAAGCAGGCAAGGGCGGCCGGAAAGCAGGGAAGGGCCAATAAGAATGTGGATGCCAACACCAACGCCGCGAAGGCAGCCGACGCCGCCGCGAAGGCAGCAGCTGAGAAGGCTGCCGAGAAGGCAAAGACCAACGCCGCTGAGAAGGCAAAGGCCAACACCGCCGCCGCCGAGAAGGCAGCCGCCGCCGCCGCTGAGAAGGCAAAGGCCAACACCGCCGAGAAGGCAGCCGCCGCCGCTGCCGAGAAGGCAAAGACCAACGCCGCCGCGAAGGCAGCAGCTGAGAAGGCTGCCGAGAAGGCAAAGACCAACGCCGCCGCGAAGGCAGCAGCTGAGAAGGCTGCCGAGAAGGCAAAGACCAACGCCGCTGAGAAGGCAAAGACCAACGCCGCTGAGAAGGCAGCCGCCGCCGCGAAGGCAAAGCAGGTGGAGGCCAACAAGGTAGCAGCAGCCAAGAAGGCAAAGCAGGCGGAGGCATTTAATAAGGCTAAGCAGAAACTAAAGAAGAATGTCGGTTTGGCGATGGCTGAAGGAGGGACAAAGATATTGATCGGCACGTGGGGAACACAAATAAATCAAGCAACAAATAAAAACGGGCTCAACCCGATAAGGACGCTTTTGCGGGAAAAGAAGGAGCTTGTTAAGAAGATCAAACAAATACCCAAAAATAATTTTCCCTTCAGAATTTGGGGTGCTAAGCAGGGGCACATAGGAGAACTTTGGAAATGGGAAGAAACAGTCAAAGGGCGGTGGAACAAGGTGCAGAAAAACCTGGCAGAAAAAAAGGAAAAAATCGAACGCCGATCACAGTCACCGGCAGGCCGACCAAAGTCACCTGCAAATCCGGATGCGAAGACAAAGGCGGAGGCCAAGCGACTTCAAACTAACATGACAAACAAAAAAGGAGCGACAGGCGAGCGAACTAACCGGAGTAACAGGGCCAATAGGAGGGCAGCAGCAGGCAACGCCACGGCGGCGAAACCGACAGCGGCAACGAAACCGGCAGGGAAACCAGCTGCAAAGCCGGATGCGAAGACAAAGGCGGAGGCCAAGCGACTTCAAACTAACATGACAAACAAAAAAGGAGCGACAGGCGAGCGAACTAACCGGAGTAACAGGGCCAATAGGAGGGCAGCAGCAGGCAACGCCACGGCGCAGCAGGAGCGCTACATGGAAACCACCATATCGTCGAGGTCGAAATCACGTAACCGGGCATCGTCAGGATCGAGGTCACCGGCGAGACCGCGTACCCGTGCACAAACTGCCGCCGCGGAGCGTGAAGGCCGATCACCTACAAAAAAGCAGGCAACTGATGCTCAACCCAAGCCGACAGGGGGGCCAGCACGGGTAGTTGCAGGTGTGAGAAAGGGGCCACCGAAACGAAGGACGGCGTCAGGATCGAGGTCACCAGCATCGTCAGGATCGAGGGCATCAGGATCGAGGTCACCGGCGGGACCGCGTACCCGTGCACAAACTGCCGCGGAGCGTGAAGGCCGATCACGTATAAAAAAGCCCGCACAGGGATCGTCTAGATCGAAATCGAGATCGAAATCGAAGAAGAAGAAGGGTGGTAAGTAAGCAATAGACCAATTTTGTAATATAAAAATCTAACTAAGTTAAAGGGTTCGACCGCTCTTTACCTTAGATGGATGCGGTGTGCGGGGTGTGCTGTGAAAACTTCAGTAAGTCAGCTCGGAAAAGCGTGACGTGTTCGCACTGCGACTTCGTCGCGTGTAAGCGCTGCTGTCAGACGTACATGCTGGGCACGGCGAAAGATCCGCACTGTATGAACTGTAACACGGTATGGGACCGCGAGTTCGTGGACACGTTCTGTACCAAACACTTCCGGAACACAGAGTACAGACGACACCGCGAGAACGTCCTCTTCGAGCGCGAAAAGTTACTCATGCCCGAGACGCAACCCCAGGTGGAACGGATCCTCGGTATGAGGAAACTCAACGCCGTGCTCAGAGCGCACAAACAGAGGTTGGTCCAACTGCACACCGAAATCCTGCGCACCGGGCAGGATATCCGCGACCACCCCGAGCTGGTCACCATCTACCGCCACATGGAGACCGTCTATAACCACCTCGAGACTTTACGCCAGGGTGTCCACTCGACGGTCGTCGAACCCAGGAAGTTCATCCATAAGTGTCCGACGGAAGAGTGTAAGGGTTTCCTCGCCGAAAACCTGTACTGCGGCATGTGTAACAAATATTACTGCGACAAGTGTAACGACGTCAAGGAAGACGGCCACGTGTGTAACCCCGACGTCGTCAAGACGATGGAACTCATACGCAGGGACAGTAAACCCTGCCCGAAATGCGGACAGATGATCCACCGGACGGACGGGTGCGCGCAGATGTGGTGTACCGCGTGCCACTGCCCGTTCGATTGGCGCACGGGTGAGATCGAAACGGGGAGGGTCCATAACCCGCACTTCGTGGAGTACAAGCGCAAAAGCATGTACTTGGGTCGAGAACACGGAGACATACCGTGCGGCGGGATTCCTTCGTTCAGGGAACTTCGGGAGAAGCGAGCGTCCACCAAAATCCTTCAGTACGCCATAGTCATCTACGAGACGGAACGTCTCAACACCTTCCTGGACCTGCGCCCGGCCGATAACCTCAGTTTCCGTGTAGGGTACATGCTCAACGATATCCCCGAGGAAGATTTCAAATCAGTTCTCCAGAGACAGGAAAAGTTTACCGATCGCGTCAGGGACATTTCGCACATATACGAGATGATCATTCACGCGGGCGGGGATATTTTACGGCAGTACCTACTAGACGACGAAGGGGATGAGGAGGAGTACCTCACCATGTTACAGGGTGTGGTCGATTACAGTAACGAGATCTTCGCCAATATTCGTAAGCGGTACAGTTGCAGACTCCCGAAGAATATAATTTTATAGGTAAAGTGTAGATGGTGCTCTGGGTTCTGCTCGTCCTGCTCCTGTGTGCCTTGGTCCCGAGGTACCCCACACCCACGGTCGTCCGGGGTTTCATCACCCCCGAGGAGCGTGCGCATATCATGAAACAGGCGAAAGATCGTCTCACTGATTCGCTCGTGGATACTGACGGTAGGGTCGATAAGGAGATGCGGTTCAGTCAAACCGCGTGGCTCCCGAAAGACGATCCGGTGGTTCAGTCCGTGATGGAACGGTGCGTCTCGCGCGTCGGTAAGACGATCGACCATTGCGAACAGTTACAGGTTCTTCGGTACGGCGAGGGCGGGCACTACAGGCCCCACCAGGATGTGCTCGAAGGTGACAAAAACAAAAGGGTGTACACCTTCATACTCGCCTTGACCGACGAGTATGAAGGGGGAGAGACCGAGTTTCCGAATATCGGTCGATCGTTTAAGCTTCGAGCGGGCGACGCGCTCTTTTTCAACACCCTCGATACCATGGGGTTAGACACGGAACTCGCTCTTCACGGGGGCAAACCCGTGAAGGCGGGTGAAAAGTGGATCTCGAACGTGTGGATCAGGCAAGCTCGTGTTTGACCTTCTCGCGGTTCGCCAGGTGAAGCGCCTCGACCTCAGATTTGTTTTGAGCCGCGTAGGGAACCGCGTAGAAGTTTTCACACATCCACTTGTTGACGTTCGTCCAAACGTCGTCCTCGCAGACCCAAACCTCTGCGAGGACGCGTCCGAATTTCCCGCGCGAATCTGCCTCTGGGCATCGCAACTCGATCTCGATATCGTCCTTTTCGGAGGCGACCGCCTTCATGCACCATTCCTTGAGCTTCTTCTTAGAAAGGAGGCCGAACTTCTTCTCCTCCTTATCCTTGGTGCGGCTCTCGGGGGTATCGATACCCAAGAGTCGGACTCTCTGCTGGGTGGAGACGTCAAACCCTAGGTCAATGTTCACGTCGATCGTGTCTCCGTCGACAACCCTCGCGAGGGAAGAGACGCGGTACTTGAAGTTGCATGGTTCGACCTCGTAAGAAGACATACTGTATCATGAACGTTTCTCGTCTTTAAGCGGTATCGAGGTCGATTCGCACGATCGGCGGGTCCTCGTCGTAGGTGAAATACCGCGCGGTCATCCCGAACGTGTCCTGCAAAATAGGGTTCAAATCCTGGTTGATGAGTTCTTTCCACGTGTCCATTTCCGTGTGAAAATATTCCAACTTTTCTTCGCTGAAGACTAATTTACGCACCTCGCGCCGCGCCCTAAATTTGGTCATCGTTCTTTCGACGGCGTCCGGGGAAGGACGCCGACCCTGTTCGGCGGAATCGATCATATCGATCACGTAGTACCCGTGTGCGTCACAGATTATGTTCACCTGCATATTGGGGTAATGCTCTATGAACACACGAAAATCGGATTTGCTCGGTAAGGTGACGAACACTTTGTGCGCGCCCCGGTTCGGCATGGAGACGCACGGGTGCGTGTGGAACGAAACGAGCGAAGGCCAGACCTCATTGACCGCCTCGAGTTTTACTCTGCCCCGATCCCGTGAGGTCGCGTAGGTCAGGTCTGACCCGTCGAGTCGCATGTTTCCCGCGTATTCCCATCTTTTCTTACACGACAGATCGCTGACTTCTTTTAGATTTTTAACCAGCTTGCGCGGGATCTGAACATGTTTTTTGAGAAAGGCTCGGGTGTTCATGCTACCGTATCCGAAGAATATAAACCTAAGCAAAGGTCAGCACAGGTTTTCACGGAAATAATGGACGTCGAAAAGATGGTCGAAGAGATATACGCCGAACTGGGCCCGGGCCACAGCGAGCGCGTATATCACAACGCCGCGGAGGTATACCTTCGGGAGAAGAAAGTCCCGTACGAAAGTGAACGGCACATACACGTGGTCTTTCGCGGTCACATCGTCGGTGACCTCCGAGCGGATATAATTATTGACGGTCGAATCATCCTCGAACTCAAGGCTGTCCAGACCTTGGGGAAAGGGGTGGAGTGTCAGGCTCAAAAATATCTTGACTTGACAGGACTGAGGTTGGCGTTCCTGGTGAACTTTCCACCTCTTCCTGATCGGTCGGTGGAGATCCGAAAGATTGAGCGAGGACCATCAGAGGAAGAACTCGAGCGAGATTTCGGTAGAATTCTCGACCATCATCGTACTGTGTCCGCGGGTTTAACACGGCTGCTTCCAGAAGTTCCTGGGCCTGACGGACATGCCAATTTGCCTGATCAAGACAGTACTCTACGGCAGGGTCTGGGCATGATACACCGTTGAAGTGCGGTGCGACATAGCTGTCCAGGTTATACAGGAGGGTCAGGGCTCGCTCTTCGGCTTCGATCATGGTTACCCAGTCATCGTGTGTTTTTTTTAAGTCGTTTTGAAAATCAATTTGACTTTTATACAGATGAATTGAAAAAGTATCTGCCGAAATTAAAATTACTTTTGAGATTGACAATTGAAAAAGTATTTACCGAAAATAAAATTAGTTTTGAAATATGAAAAGACTTTTTTTACCCCATGGGAAAAAAGTTTCTCTCGCGTGGAAAAGTAATTTTGAAAATCAATTTGACTTTTATACCGGTTGACTTGAAAAAGTATTTACTGAAAATAAAATTAGTTTTGAAATATGAAAAGACTTTTTAGACCCCATGGGAAAAAAGTTTCTCTCGCGTGGAAAAGTAATTTTGAAAATCAATTTGACTTTTGTACTTGCACTAAAAGAAAAAGGGGGATAAAGAATGATCACGTTCCTATGTCAGAGATGTCGTTCTCACTCACCCGTGTTACCCCCGTGCGTACTGTCAAAACCCGCGTGTTCACTGACCCGACGCAATACGATACAGAAATCAATGCGGCTCGCGGGTTCAGTAAACCCAGCCATAGTTTTGACGCCCGTGTCGCCGCGACCAAGGTGGCCTTGAAACGGGTTCCTCAACTCAACGTGACTGAAACGGAAGTTATCGAGGCGCAGAATTTCTGGGCGCAATCTATCGTAGATATTTCTAACTCTTTTCTCACTGGTGGTGATTACGTGAGTCTCGCGGGTGAGCGCGCGGGTGAGTTGTACGGGTACGATCACTCTAACGTACTCTTCAAACCCACCAAAGCTGCGCAACAGCAGTTCCGACCCACCGCCGGCGGTGCAATGTCCTACTTCGTGGGTCACGACGCCGTGATTAGCGGGTACAAAGAAGATCAAGGCTTCGCCATCAACGCCAAGAAGGGCTTCAGCGCGGTCGTCTTCGATAATCACCAAATCGACTGTCACGGCGACGTGGCACACGCCATGGGTACTTACGAGTTCACGTGCGCCACTACCGGTGAGATTTCAGAGGTTGAATATACATTCGGCTACAAACGCAACGACGACGGGAAGGTCCGTATCTGTCTGCATCACTCGTCCATCCCGTACGAGTCAGGTAATAAGACGTCTCACGTGAAACGGGTAAAATCACACGTGAAGCGTACGATCCTGGTCGACCCCGACCAATACGACCCTGCGGAGAACGAAATTCGCCACGTCAGACAGTAGGAATATACTCCCACTGAAGTTGGGACGTTATCTTAGACCAGATGACATCTTGTTGGTACAACTTCTCTTTAGACTTGAGAAGTGGAAAGTATTGGAGAAATTCATCTTCACCTAAAAGCTCACACATTTTGTACAAAACGTACGAGTAACTTAAAAAGTTTTTTCGGTCCGCTGGACAATTGTCATCGAAAGGTTTCTGGATATCCTTGAACATCATACGTAACGTCTCTTCGAGTTCCTGCGACATGCTCGGGGGTTTGATCCCGTTGAGGATATTGGTGATGAACGGGACGTGCTCGTAGAACTTGTTGAGCCGCAGCTTCTTGAGGAGCGATCGGATTCTAGCGTGGGTGATTTCCTCGAGATTTTTAATTTTCATTTTTTTGAGTTCCGATCGGAGTTGCTCGATGACCTCGTCCGGTATGTTCGTCATTTCCTGTGCCTGGAACTGGCTCAGCCACTCGTTGAAGTGATTCTCCCTCTTGTACGAGTAGTTGATGATCTTTTCGGACGTCTCCTGTTCCTCGCGGTAGGTCAACTCTTCACTGATCAACGTATCGACCACCGCACCGCAATTCTGACACGTGAGGTCACTGGTTTCCGGGAAGTGTACCAGGTTTCCGTCCTCCCCGCAGTTCGGACACTCGTCCATCAACCACCGCGTCGGTCTAGATATGTTTTGCTTTTCCACCTCGACGAGATAATCCCTGAAAATATCTTTGCGTTTGAGACCGACGGTTTCCTTGACGTTGAAAACGTTGTCGGTGTTTGTATTCTCACCTGTCTCGTCTATGTACTGGTTCATGTACGGCATGCACTGAATGATGTACTCGCTCATTTCACGTTCGTGGCGCCGTTTGTTTTCGGGGTCCGTCTCCATGAGGTCCTTCCACTCCCTGACACGATTGTTGTACCTACTTAAAAAGTTGCCCTCCATATCTTGTAAAGAGATGCTGCTCAATCTTTTAAGTAACCTCATATGCTTCTTCAAAAAAATAACCACACCGAGAGACTACTCCGTGGTCAACGAGGAGCTCGAATACTCGGTTGACTACGACATGCGGTACCGAATCGAAGACGATTTCTGGAAGGGGGAAAGTAAGGATTGGGACGGGATCCTGGAAAACTTCCACGCGGACGTCACCGGTTTGGATTTCAGGTACACCGCCATCCCGGAAAACGTCTCGTCGATCATCCTCCGGATCAAATACTTTTTCAACGGCCGCCTGTATTCGGTAGTGACCAACGACCTCAACTACGTCCCCGGTGAAAAAGCGGACGCACCCATGTGTTTTCACATCCCTTTGAGTAGTGCATGGATCGTCGATCACGGAGATAAACCGATGGTGAACATCACTGAAAAGGTGAAAAGGTACGCCGGGCCGAGGGGTGATTTCCACGGCGAGAAGGTCCCCCTCAGGGACTTTCTGTACTACGACAACGAACACTTGAAGAATAAATTCCCGAAGATTGTATTAAACGGTTTAGGTATGAAAAAAGCCGTGTCGACGCTCGACGGCTTCACTACGGATCTTCAGATACCTTAGTCGCGAGGTAGAACTTGAGCTCGCCCAGATTCGCGACGTTATATTTTAATATGAGAAACCTGTTCCCAGTTTCCTGAATGATCTGCACACTCGCGCACATACTCGTCGCCTTGGTGAATATGTTGAGATACTTCAAACTATACAGACCCGAGATGGTGGGCGAATCTTCCACGCACTCGATGAATGTTTCCTGGTTGGCGAAATCTCCCTCACACTTGAACTTGATCCCCTTTCCGGATCGGACGATCTCGATGTAATTTCCGATGTTAGACATGTCCCTGCACAGCCGCTGAAAGTCGACGGAGGGAAGTGTCGTGATCGTCGTCATGTCTATGTCGGGGACCTCGATGCGACTTTCGTTTATGTCGAGGAGCTTGAGCTGGAACTTCGTGTTGGTCTTCTTGATCTCACTGGAGATCTCGATGTTCATGTACTCCTTACAGTTGATCTCGATCCGGAGGACGTCGTTGTTCGTTATGGTTTTGAGGAGTTTGAACGTGTTGGAAATATTGATTCCCGCGATGACCTCATCTTGGTCACACTCGTACTCCTCGAAGTTATCGGCGGAGAGGTAGATATCGACGAGACTCGTGCGCGCCGTGTCTAGTGTCACGATGTACATGCCATCCTTTCGGAAAAAGACATTCACATCGTTCAAAATGTCTTTCAACACCTCGAAGGTTGACTTGAAAGCCGCCGCCTGAATCGTCACGAGCTTCATCTGTGATAGATTCGCCTCACATCTTTAAATCAGTGTACGGTTGGCCCTTGTTCACGTCCTTGCTGATCTTTTCCTCCAACTCCTTCGTCATCGGGGGCTGGAGCGCCTTGCCGTAATCGTCCAATGCGAACATGTGCGCGTTGTCACCCTTGCCGTCCAGTGAAGCCATTCCACATCCCATACCTCCGATCAGAGAGTGTGTGATCTCCTTCGCCGGGAGGAGGGATTCCAACCAGTTTTTGATCTCGTTCCCGACGAGGATCTTACCGTTCTGTGTGAGCATCGTGGGGACGCGAGTGATTTTATTCTTGTAACTGGAGGGGATCCCCTGCGTGTTGATGTTGTGATACTGCACCAGCTGCTTGAGCTGCTGATGCTGTTTGACGTATTCGATGATATCCATTGAAAATTTACACCTCGGGGAGTAAATAAGGAGGGACATCTATTATGTCACGAGGTAATATTCGAAAAAAAATTAACGCATACTAGTAATATGAACTACCTCGTCGCGTTTCTATTGTTGGTTGTCGTCTATATGTTGACGAATGAAAACGAGAGCTACGGTTTCTCAGGGTACACAGTCCCGCGCGAGACCCAGTTGATGGACCCGTTCCCGAACCTCATCGGTTTCGAAGAGGTCAAGAACGACGCGACTGCCGACCTGATGGAGAGCGTCGTGTTACTGACGAACAAGGAGATTCACAAGCGCACTGGCATATCGAACTACATCATCGAGACGACCTCGATGAAAAAGTACCGGAAACAGAAAGAGGAGCCCGCGACCGTGTACGAGTGCAGATTCATGACGGTCAAGAAGAACGGGTTCTCGTTCGGCTTTTCCGTGGTGGTGTGGTTCATCGTGGAGGAACAAAAACCGATCAGGCTCCTGGCGATTCGGTCGCAGCCCATCGGGTTCCAACCCGCGGATCAACCGAGTGATAGATCCATGGGCAAGGAATTTCTTGACTACAAGGTCGTCAAGGAGAACCACGTCCCGAACAGGGGCGATTTCGACGCGTCCGTGTCTAAATTCAGGGATCCGAGCGCGCAGTTCGACAGACCGTACATTCCCGAACCGGCGCCCGTACCACCCGAGGCGAAGGCTAGGTCTGATTTACAGGAGCTGAGCGACGAGGTCGAGACGGGTGTGAACACCGCGAGGAGCGACACGAACAATTTCTTGCGGGGCCTCGAGAACGACCCAGCGCTGATCAGAGGTCTCAAGAATATCGAACGTGGGTTGGAATCAGTTAAAAATAATTTACGGTAATGATAGGTATGCTCAGCATCGCTGACGTGTCGAAGATCGACGACAGAAGGAAACAAATCAGGAAAGAGATTTATACCAAAATATACGATCAGTTCGTCTCCAAGATCAAGCAGACTGGGGAGCTGGGTTGTAAACAGATCTTTCTGTCCGTGCCCAGCTTCGTCGTGGGGTACCCGACGTTCGACCGCAACCAGGCTGCGAAGTACATCGCGCGACAGTTTTTGCGCGGGGGGTTCAGTGTCCAGATGATCACCCCGGTCGAGTTGTACGTGACGTGGTACGCCCCGAGGAAGAAAAGGGAACGCCGAGAAGAGGAAGAGGAGGTGGAGTTTCCGACGTTGATGAATCTGAAGAAGATGGCGAATAAGTACAGGGGAAACGCGTAAGGTTGGAGGTTTAATTATATGATCCAAGTATATAATGACTGACAACCTCAGTATCCTCACCGATGCGAAGCGCGAGTACATGTGCCAACTCTGCCTCGTGATGTGCCCCGCCATGATCGAGACGTTCCAGGAACTCTACAACGAATCCATCAAGAACTCTAAGGGAAAGCAGGTTCTCATCATGTTCCAGAAGCTCCTGAAGGAGGTCCCGAACTGGTCCAACGCCATGAGCAAGCGACACGCCGATAACATCACCGACCGCTGTTCTTGGTTCGGCGACCTCCTCGCGGCGGTCTTTGTGGCGTGCACCAAGATCCTCTCTGCGGTTCGCCTCAGGGCGGACAACAAGAAGATCTCGCTCAAGTTGCCAACCGAAGAGGTGTTCATCCAGACCTGCTACAACAACGCCGCGCGCGATCTCTATAAGGATCCGTACATCTTCAACGAAGAGATGTCTGAGTACGTTCGCGACGATACCCTCACAGCTCGTTTCAGCGTCGTCATCGAGAGCACGGTCAAGGAGCTCATCCCGGTGCAGCAGATTCTCCAGACATACATGTCCCAGGAGACGCGCGATATTTCTCTCGATGGAGAGGTGGAAGACAGTGAAGATCCTGAGATAATGGACATGGGAGACGGAGAATTACCGGAGGAAAACGAGGCTGTCGAAGAGGAGAAGCCGGAGGGCGAGGCCGATGCCGAGGGTGAGGCTGCCGCCGAGGGTGATGCTGCACAGGAGGACCCGTGCCTTCCGGAGCCCCAGCTGACCGGACTCGAAAACGAGTTCAAGACAGTTCCCGGTGTGAGGGCCCCCGCACTCGATGACCCGCGACCGGAAGAATACCAACCCCAGCCGCCAGCCGCAGCGCCGCCCCCCGCACAGGACGACGGGGTCTTATTCGGCGACGCCCCAGACAGGCCGAAAAAATATCCCCGGTATAATTAAATATGGAAGGTGATCTCTCCAATTATTTACGGGACCCGGTCTCCGCCGCCCTGATCGCAGCCGGTATCACGGCTGGATACATACACATGAAGGCGTACCTCAATAACGAGGGTAAGCTTGAGATGAACAAGTACACCAAGCCAGCGACGCTGAACGCCATCCTCGTGTTCTTTATAGTGTCAGGAGGAATCGGTAAGCGGGAGTCTATTTCCACTGAACCTTTTTAAAACTTAAAGAGTAGCATTGTATGATAAGAAATGGCGTCCGTCACCGCGTTCAACGACATGATGAGTCAGTTTCTTGTGGAACTTCACAAGACGTTTCCAGAAGAGAAGGGCATTAAGAAGATGCTCACGTCGTTCGACGTTTTGAAGAGTACCAACCCCCGCATGGTCGTCGACGGGTTCATGAGCGGCGTCTCCCCTTACGCCAGTCAGATCTCCGCCAAGGACGATAAGTTTCTCCTCGAGGAGTGTGGCAAGATCGATTTCCTCAAGGATCTAGACCTCGCGACTTACTGGATGAAGATGTCTGCGAACACGCGAGAGGTCACGTGGCAATACCTACAGACTCTGTACATGCTCGGCACCACGATCACGTCGCTTCCCCCAGACCAGATGGCGCAGATCGAGGCGCTCGCACAAGGTGTCGCTTCGAAGTTACAGGATGAAGGCGGCGAGCTCAACGAGGAAGCCCTCATGAAGATGATGGGTAGTATGCTCGGCGGCCTCGGAAAATAACCTGGCTATATACTAAATGAAGGTTTGGTTCGACGACCCACGCCAGCTCGTTGACGAAAAGCAGTTTTTACAGTTTTGGCCGAATAGCAAACAGACCCCAGAGGAGAGAATCAACGCCGCCTCGAGATTTATCGTCTACACCTCCGCGCTCCTGTACGTCATCCGCCGCGACCCCCGAGTATTTGTTCTGGGTCTCACGATACTGGGTGTGATGTACGTCCTTTACAAATCCAAGATGGTGAAGGAGACCTACGCCGCCTCGCCGATGGGAGAGTCCATGTGCCAGAAACCCACAGTCGATAACCCCATGGCGAACGTACTCATGACCGACTACGGCGGTGCACCCAACCGACTCGAGGCGTGTTACTACCCTTCCGTGAAGCCTTACGTGCAGAGGTACAGCAGCGATCGCATCCCTTACGACAGCGGTCGCTCCAGGACCTCGATGCCCCAGTACCTGCGAAACGCGATGGATCGTCAGTTCGTGACCATGCCCGTGTCGAAAATCCCAGGAGGACAAACAGAGTTCGCGGAGTGGTTGTACGGCCCGAAGAACGCTCCGATGTGCAAGAGCAATTCCAAGTTCTGCAGCCCGAACGCCAGGGGCACCCAGCTTGAGGCGTTTTCCGGGCTCGGTATGGAAGGTGACCGAAGATAGATAAATATCTCATGTAATAGTAACAATGGCGTATCAACTCCAACCCGGTCTTTCCATCGTCCAAAACAGCGGTGCTCTACCCCCCGTGAACGCGACGGACGAGGTTTTTGTCTACCCTCAGCCCAGTGGGCTCAACTGCGGCGGGTGCAGGCCCAACACCATGCTCTACGGCACCGCGCCGTACAAGGCTGGTAAGGGCGCCCCCGCTCAGCACATCGACGTGAGCGATCGACTCCGTCCTCAGAGCACGTCCCGCTTCAACAAGCACCTCGTCGAGACGTACGATCGTAACTACTTCCCCCTGAACAACGTGGAGTGTAAGCTGCCCATCCGATCGATGTCGTACGAGCCGGCCAGCACCCGCGCCGATCTCCAGAACGGTCTTTTTCAGCAGAGATACCTCAATAAAAATGTTAACACAAAGTAAGAATGGCCGATCCCATCTCGTTAATGGCAGTGGCCGGCCTCGTATACGCGGGTCGTAACTTGAGCACGAATTCAAAACCACCTGAAGTTACTACCGAACCTGTATTCATGAAGAAACCCGTCGTTGTCGAGGAGGATAACTTCGAACCCCCCGTGGAAATCCGACATAAGCAGGAGATGGCCAATTTCGGTGACATCGCCAACCAAACGCGGTCAAGCGGTCAAGAGATGTCCGACATGCGAAACCGTATGTACGATCACGGCCGGATGAATAACCTGAGCCCGATCGAGAAAGAACTCGTGGGTCCAGGTCTGGGCGTCGGTCCGAATACACCGGCTGCCGGTGGATTTCAGCAGATGCTCCGAGTGAACCCGATCAACGTCGGTGAATATAAGCTCACCACGCTTCCAGGACGAACCGGTCCCGCCGCCGACCAGTCCGGTGGTAGGTCGGCGGTCGTCGGTCAGCTCACGCATAACAAACCGGCGACCACCGCGCATCTTCCCTCGCGCCTTCCCACCGTGCCCGGCCGCGCGCAGGGCATGACCGGCGTCGTCCCTCGCAACGAGCACGAACGGACCAAGCGAACCACGAACCGCGCGCAGACAGGGTACAGAAGCGACGGCCTCGAGTTCGCCCCCGCGAAGCGTGTCATCTCCAGCCTCACCTCCGCGCAGGATCCCACGCGGTTCAAGAGCGATAACAACGGCGCGCATCTCATGTATAACAACCAGCCGGCGCCGGGTATTTCGAACTTCGTGGGCGGCTACACCAACACAGCCGCCGTGCAGATGAACGGAAAGACCAACGAGCAACTCATGAAGTACGGCTTTAGGCCCGAAGACAAGCGCGGGATGCCGAACCGCATGGGTAACCCCGGTCGCATGAACGTTCGCGAGTCGGCGCTCAAGCAGGGCGGTACCGTGACGGCCGTTCGAAGCGACACGAGCCGCATCGACGGACGATTCGCGACCCCGAACGGTGGGTGGATGCAGAATTACCAGCAGAAACCCTACCACAATTTCAACGCGTACAAGGGCCAGGGCAACCCCCACGCCAAGGGTCAGAACCTGGAGATCGCCAAGAAGCAGCTGGCGAACAACCCGCTCGCGCACCGATTCTACGAGTAAATGTATTTACGTGTACACGAAAACATTCATTAAAATATTGTTCCCCTATTTTAATGAAGGTTCATAACTTCGCGATTGACAGTAGTCAACGTGATCCCACACTTTACCCGAACCCGAACGACTACACCGTGACTCTGGACCATGCAATCTACGACGTGTCTCAGATCAAATTAGTCAGTGGACGCGTACCTTGTCCGCAACTATTGATAAATGAGTCGAATCAAAGTTTCAGTTATTCACAGGGTGGAAATACATACGGAGTAACATTTCCCCCTGGAAATTACACGGGTACGGAGCTAGCGGCAATATTCAATTCAAATTTCAATATCTCTTACATCGCGTCAAAGAATAGTTTTGGTATGGGAACTCCCGTCGGTGGGGAAATCACTTTTTTATTTGCATCTGGAAACGGTGGCGGACAATCGGCAAATACAAACATACACGACATACTGGGACTGCCACCCATAGACATTACAATGCCCGGTAATCAATTCGGTGCGGCCAGTTTTACAGGTCCTAATTCCCTGGTGCTGCGTCTCTCTTCTGGATCCGAAAAGATGAATCAGTCTGTGTACGTGTCAGAACCGTATTACACCGGCCACATCCTCCTGGACGGAACCGACTTTGTGAACGTGAATGGTTCTGACGACAAGTTGACCCACGAATTCCATTCTGGTGCTCTTAAATCCGTGAAGGAACTTCGCATCGAGTTTTTCTATATGAGTCAAGGCCGTTTGATTCCTTATGATTTCAGGAACCAGAATCACGTCCTGAAATTCGAAATCACCTGTTCCACCGACAAATTGGAAAATTTGACACCCCTGCCGCCGTCACCGGATGAAGAGAAAGATGAGCCGTTGCCCGTTGTAAGCATTCCCGAAGAGAAGGGGAATCTTTACAAGGTCGAATACATTTACATCGGCCTGATCATTTTCACTGGTATCCTGTTGATACTGTCTATGGGTAAGAAGCGAGTCGTTTAGCGGGTGATCGCGTAGACGGGCTGCGCGGGCTTAGAGACGCGACGGTTGACGGTGCTGACCACGAGGTAGACCACCACGGAGAGGAGGGTGGTGAGGAAAGCGGTCATCACGTACTGGCGGCCACCGTTGCGGGGGACCTTCACGACCTGGGTGATGGACCAGCGAACGAAGTCCATCCAGGACATCGCGGCGGCGAAAGAGAAACCCGCGACGATGGAGTTGAGGGTCTGGGAAGAGAGCTCCTGGGAAACGAGGTTGACAGTTTCGATGGCAGCGGACATGGTGTGTTATACTATGTACTAAGAAAAAATTATTCAAACGAGAGTTTCTCCTTTTCTACTATTTTTTTAAACCTTTTCGTCTTAACCTTCCTGGAAAACATATCCTCGTCGTCCGAATCGTCAGTCGAGCTCTCTGCCGATTCGTATTTCTGGAACTGGTCGTCGTTAAACGACCACGGCTCAGGTTCCGAGATGTCCATTACTATTGATGGTATTTTTTAAGATATCCTCTGCCGGACTCTGGGGTACCCACGTGTCCCACATGTCGTACGCCGCGTTGATTTCAATCAGGAAAGGGTCGTCTCCTGAGTAGCGAACGAACTCAGGGCAGTCTTCCACTGGAACCTCCTCTATCTCAGACCCCGAATCGTCAGAGTCGCTCTCGTAAATCTCTGGCATCGTGCTGCCGATCACCTGACCCACCTTGCGCATGGCACAATACTTGGTGGCGTACTCGATATCTTCAGGGAGGAGAACGTCTCGCTCACACCCTTTCGAGTAGTGCCCCGCGATCACCATGCTCTGTTCCAGTACGGGCAGAAATATGTCAATCATCGTGGCGATGTAATTTTCGGTCATGTCGTCCGCTGAGCCGTTGAATCCTGTTTGCATCAACATGTTACTTTCATACGCGATAAAATGTTTACGAAAAAACCCCTAAATATACTAGAATGAATCTCCAGCTGAGGAAATTCAAGCCTGAGGCGATGACGGATGATAGGGTCTGTGTCTTCGTGGGCAAGCGCAACACCGGTAAGTCCACCCTGGTGAAGGACATCATGTTTCACAAGAAACATCTTCCCGCCGGTATCGTGTTATCAGGGACTGAGGAGGGGAACCACTTCTACTCGGAGTTCATACCCGACCTCTTCGTGTACGGTGATTACGACAGGGACGCCATCGAACGGGTCATGGCCAGGCAGAAAAAGCTCGTCGGAGCCGGGAAGAAAAATTGCGGCGCCTTCATGCTTCTCGATGACTGCATGTATGACTCGAAATTTCTAAAAGATACGTGTATACGTCAGTGCTTCATGAACGGTCGTCATTGGAAGATTTTCTTCATGCTGACGATGCAGTACGTGATGGACTTACCGCCGGCACTACGAGCTAACGTGGATTACGTGTTCATCCTGAGGGAGAATATTATTCAAAATAGAGAGAAACTGTATAAATCCTTCTTCGGTATCTTTCCCTCGTTTGATATGTTCTGCAAGGTGATGGACGCGTGCACCGAGAATTATGAGTGTCTCGTGTTAGATAATACGGTAAAGTCTAACAGGATTCAGGATTGTGTGTTCTGGTACAAGGCGACGCTCAGGAAAAACTTCAGAGTGGGGAGTCCTGATCTCTGGAGGCTGCACAAGAAGATGTACAACCCCAAGCACGGTGACACCAAGGAGGATGACGCCAAGAAAGCGACCAAAAAGACAAACCTCAAGATAACCAAGACCAAGTGATAATGCGTCTCATTGAAACTTCTAAAAACTAGGTGTACAGTATATGGCGGACAACGTGATGACCATGAACCTCGCGGACAACGGGGACGGGATGGTACCTCTGATGAACAACAATCAAGCGACGACGTTCAGGCAGAATGAATCATCGGCGTATATTCAACATGAAAAAAATATCAATGAACATAAAGAGACGACGATGGACTCTACCCCTATTAACGATATCATGATGGAGCCCCCGATGGTGCAGCACGAACCCAAGATGCAGGGCGCCATGCCGCACATGACCGCCCCGGATCCCCAGGGTGCGTACCAGATGCAGGCCGAGAAGCCCGCGAGCAAGAACCCCTTCAACCTCACGGACGACCAACTCACCGCACTCGTCGCCGGTTTCTGCGCGGCCGCGTCTGTGTCTAAGCCCATCCAGGATCGCCTCGCGACCTCTATCCCCAAGTTCCTTAACGAACAGGGGGGTAGAAGTTTGGTCGGCCTCGCCTCCACCGGTGCGGTGGCGGCGGTGATCTTCTTCCTCGTGAAGGATTACGTCGTCAAGCATTAATCCCAGCCCATGTTGCTGTAAATGGAGCTATCTCCGAACCTCCAGGAAACGAGCGCACCCACGGCGAACGTCCCCGACAATAAGGCACTGAGTTTAAGTTTCTTATCGTTGGACGCCTTACCGCTGTCTTTCATAGCCTCCCTCGTGTCCGGAGAAGCGAGGTTGATGAGGTACACCAAGATCAAACTGATGAGTGTCGCGTTGAAGAAAAACTGCCTGTTTACCGCGAGCTGAGGCGCCATACCCACTGCGTAGCGCAGGGCGTTCGGCGCGACGATCGTCATCCAGAACAGGTTAACCAGGTAACTTTTCGTGTACTGGGGCACAAGTAACATCGCGTACAGGATGATCCAGGAAATGATCGAATATCCCAGGACGGAGAGCGAAGACTTCATTTTACTGTAAACTGAGATATTATTTATCCTGGACGTGCTGACCGCAGAACTCCGTCTTCTCCATCACCCGCTCGTAGATTCCCAGGTTGACGCACATGTCCCTGAGCTCCTCGTAGTTTTTCCAGAACGCCGGCGAGTGCGAGTACTCCTCGACCGTGCAGTGCGCGAGCTCGTGGATCAGGACATGGAAAATCACGTTGGGTTCGCCGTCCAGGCACAGTGCGATCTCCCCACCCTTGTTGGTGTTGGTCCCGACGGACTCGCTCATCCAGCGCTTGCCGGTGAGGGGGATGTGGCGCGTGAGCATGTGAAACTTTTCGTTGCCCGTCTCCTTCAGGTGTTCCCTGAGGGTTTTGTACTTTTCGTTGACGATCCGCAGGTTCTCCGGCTGCCTCGTGGTGACGAAGAGCACGATCGCGAGAACGATGAGGACGGCTGCGATCATCATCTCTTAGAGTACACGAAGATAAATTTACTGTAGAGTTCCGATATGGGATTTCCCTCCAGGCCCTCCCAACTCAAGAGCGTGAACCCCGCGTCCTCGAGGTGGGTCACCAACAGGTCTTTGTACGCGACCGGCTCGGATCTCGGCCCGTCCGCGTAGAAAGGTGTGTCGACCAGGTGGACGAATAACTTTTCACCGAACCCCCCGTTCCCGTGTTCCTTGAGTTTGAAAAAATTACCGCGGTCGTCCACCAACGGCGTTTTGAACACGATCTTCTCCGAATCGGGGATGATACCTACCAGATGCCCACCCGGCTTGACGCGTTTTCGAATCTCACGTATCGACGCGTGGAAGAGTTCCTTCGTGGCGAATATGTAGTGCAACGAAAAGTTGTAACACACGATGTCGTGTTTTCTGTTGGGACAGGCGCGAACGTCCCCCTCGTAGAAGTTTACCCGTATTCGCATGTTCTTGGCGCGAGAACGTGCCTCCACGAGCGCACTTGGTTCGGGGTCGCACATGCTGATGTTCGCGCCGCACCTGTGCCATTTCTGAAGGTCGCCGCCGAAACCGCATCCCACGTCCAGTACACTATTCCCCTCCCTCGTGACCGCCTCGATCAACGATCGCTTGGCCTCGTTGTGGGTCTTGCGTAGCTCTTCCATGCTTTTCTTTGACGCGTAAACTTTAACTTAAAGTTTTGGGACTCGATATGTATAGAAATGTCCCTCACTCAGGATTACACCACCGTTCCCGGCCAGCTGTATGCGTGCCTCTCCGTCGTAGGCCCCGAGGCTCCGCAGAAGAACGAAAAGTTCGGCATCAAGATCCGCGGTGCCTTCTCCAACAGAGACGAAGCCGCCAACCACGCGAAGCGACTCCAGAAGGAGGATCCCACTTTTGACATCTACGTCGTCGACATGTACAAGTGGCTCCTGATCCCCCCTGACCCAGCCGCCATCGAGGATACCAACTACACGAACGAAAAGCTCCAGGAGATCATGACCGGCTACCGCGAGAACCAGGCACAGGCGGCTCGAATGTTCCAGGAGAGAAAGGACGGGATGATCTCGGGAACCAACCACTTCACACCCGGGGATGATAACTCCAGGTTCTACACCAAGCCCGACGAGGCTCCGATCAGCCACCCCGCGGAAGTCTTGGAGCGTCTTCAGAAGGAAAAGCCCGACGCTCCCATGGAGGAGCTGGTCAAGGAAGCTGACGAGATCGTGGCCCAAGAGGTGGAAGAGCGCAAGAAAGAGCGCGAGAAAGAATCGACCGAGGCGAAACTCGGGGAAATCACCGAAGAAGGCGGTGAACCTGAAGTATCCTCCTCAGCTTAAATAAATATGTAATACTATTAAAAGATGTTCGCTATTATCTTAACTGTACTCGCAGTCGGGGCATTCTTCATTTTGTTTTTTAAATCGCCGATGCGTTTAAAAAACAAAGTTATCGAGAAAGAGGAGGCGGTCGCACCACCCGCGGCGGTCGGATTCATCGAAGATACCGGCCTGGAAACATACGGGGCGGTTTTCAAAAAGGGGGACATGGGAACCTTCATCGCGCACGACACGGTTCCACGTGGAAGCTGTGGGATCCTCTAGAGTCGACCTGCA
>JGI24916J38487_100728_pt1 | contig 41818 bp, 32 predicted proteins | sample LinPfosmplate4_FD_38487 | JGI IMG/M metagenome (IMG submission 38487) | reverse complement strand
TCGAGCTCGGTACCCGGGGATCCCACTGAACTTCTTCATCAGTGTTTTCCCAAGACATCCGGTCTCTATATGGGTGGTATGAAAGAGGCTGCTCTCCAGGAGTCCTCGAAGAAGAAGATCATCTTTGCAACGTTCAGTCAAGCCCATGAAGGTCTCGATATTCCAACACTCGACACGGTCATATTAGCCAGTCCTAAGTCCGATATCACTCAGAGTATCGGAAGAATTATGAGAGAGACGAAAGGGAAGAAGAATGATCCACACATCTATGATGTTCATGATCCATGGTCGGTATTTACGGCGATGTATTACAAGAGAATGAAAGTGTACCGCCAAGGTGGATTCAAAGTTCATGGAAAGTTTGTGGAAGAAAAGAAGAGTGACTTCCCTCAGGGAAAGTGTCTGTTTTTATAATCTGAACAACTATTAAATGTCTGGTGCATTAATACAACTCGTCTCCAAAGGTGTTCAAGATGTTTATTTGATGAGTGATGAAGGACATTCGTTCTTCCGTACAAAGTTTACGAGGCATACAAACTTTTCTCAAGCACCGAAGTTTATCAAAACAATTTCCGTCGATGACACGTCGATCACCATTCCAGTTTTGGGAGATGTTATTAATGGACTTTGGTTTGAATCTGGCAGTAACAGTCGAGACAATATCGCATCGAATCTTTTTTACAACTCCACAATTGATCTCTTTATCGGTGGACAAAAGATTGATTCACAACACTTTGATTATTTCAGTGAGATTTGGCCAAATTATTTAGCGGATACGTACAACAAGTCTCAGGAACTGAACAACAAAGCGTCTCTTTCTAACAAGTTTTTCGTCCCCCTTCACTTTTTTTTCTGTGACCATAAAGCATTTTTACCCTTGGTCGCGCTACAGAATCATCAGGTTGAGATACGAATTAATTTCGATGAAGCGAATACTGCAAACATTCCACAGACTGAAAAACGAGCACATATGTATGGAAATTACGTCTTTCTCGATACAGAAGAGCGGGAGCGACTCGTGAAACGCTCGATGGACTTTGTCATTACACAAACACAGCGAATCGAGTTTCCACTCGATTCCATCACAGACAATGTGACCCAATCCGGTGGAAACAATACATTTGATATTTCTGCATTCAACCATCCAATCAAGTCTCTCTTCGTTGGGTTTGGGGCCAGTCAGATCAACCCGGCTCTCGATCGATTTTCGTTTAAAAATATGGACATGTACATCAACGGTACACCTCTTTTTGAAAATATGAGTCCGACGTATTTCCACACGATCCAAAACTATTACAAGTCGACGTATGGTAGGACATACTACAACCCCCCAACCCACTCACCGACCTATACGAGATACTTCGCGTACCACTTTTGTGTGAACGCATCAGAATACAATCCGTCCGGTTCGTGTAACTTCAGTCGCCTCGACAATGCGAAGCTCGTACTCAGGGGTGTCGAAGCCGTGAATAGACCCCACGCCTATGTGTATGCCGTCAACTATAATGTACTCAGGATCAAGGATGGTTTAGCTGGAATTTTATTCGGTAATTAATGTATATGGCGACACAAGCGGAAGGCATTCTTGTCACGGCTGGCCAGATTTATGTGAGTAGTTTAGATGCCGCACCCAGAGAGACGGATGTTATTTCGGGGGTTGCGAGTATCGACGCCGGTGAAATTACAGCAGATGAGATTACGGTTTCGAATCTTAATTTGTCCGGTGAGTTAGTGGCGACGGGTGATACTCGGTTCACGGGACTCACCACACTCAACCGCGTGACGGTGACACAGTTTGGTGTCGATGTACCATCTAGTCAACTCTTCAATAATTTTCAAGTTGGTGTCAACGACTTTTCAATCGACACGTCACGTCAAGATCTCGTCGTCGTCAATGGGAATGTCGTGGCCACGAACGTATTCATATCAGACACACTCAAAACAAGTTCTGGTACATTTTTAATTGACCAAAACGCATCCAACGTTTTGAAAATTTCTGGAAATACATTTTCTTCCAATCTGTCTGTCGGAACACAACTCATCGTGGGTTCTGAAGTTGCGGCCAGTACGGACTCTAATGTCGCAGTATTCAAAAACGGTAATGTTGTCGTACAGGATGGTTTCCTTAGGATTATCGGTGATGTCGACATCACCGGTAACTTGGCCATCACGGAGATTCCTGATTATACGAGTGTGAACAATCTCGTCGTTTCAAACGCTGTCATCCAGATGGGTACGGGAAATAATGGGACGTACGATACGGCGGTGCTCATGGTGGATGAACCGGGCGCCTCCAACATCTTCCTCGGATACACACAAAATGATGATACGTTTAAATTATCCAGGACTTTTGGTGGACCCACGACTGCAAATTTTACACTGGATTCGTCAAACACAACAAACCTTCATATCCTCGGTGAGTTTTATACACAAAATAATGCGGGTATCGCGAACAGTGCGCCTATGCATACACTCGCGGTGGGTTCCAATCTGTACATCGATGATACGGCGGGTACATCCAACATTCTTCACGCGAATGGGTATGGGTTCTTTGAAGGTTTACGAGTCGGTGACAGTGGCCTCACGGTCGGTAATCTTATTACTATGGACGCCGACGCACCCATCCCTGTCATAGTAAACTCCATCATACAAACCGACGGTCTCAGAACTACGGGTGCACTTCCAGCCGGTATCGCAAATTCTTCCCCCACTGATACACTCTCTATCGGTGATGTCGTATTCGTGAATGCCTTTAGTGGTAATGCTCTGACTGTCGTGGGAAATACAGTCACATCACGCCTCATCACAGAGTCGATTCGTGTCCAAGACTTCATCGAAGTTGAAGGTGATTCGGGTATTACATCTGTAGCGAACGTCCTCATCCACGCAGATACAGATGGCCCGGATACGACATCGAATGCGGTCACGATCGTCGCAGGGCCTGTGGCGTCGAATACCTCACTCATCAACGTCTTCGGTGCTCGGTCTAACCCGGCACATCAACTCATCCAGTTCATGACGAAGAAAACTGAGCGCATGCGCATCTCTTCAGAAGGAAACGTCGGTATCGCGAATACCGCACCAACAGATAAACTGACTGTCGGTGGTACAGTCCGCGTGATAGGAAGTAACGCGTTCACGATGGGATCTGGGACAAATTACATGAAAGCGTTTTCGGACGTGAGTGGAACTCAAACAAAGATTGAAAGTCGCGTGGGTACTGGAAAGGGTCTCAACTTTTATGCGAGTACCACGGATACGATGGGGGTTCCAAAAATGACCATTCTCGAGACGAGCAACGTGGGTATCGGAGTGACAACACCTCAAGGTCGCCTGCACACATCTGGTGGAACAGTCATCGTTAATGGACCCATTCAATACGACAATAACTTTGATGTTAACGGGACACCAATGTCAGTTTCTAACACGACTGCGATAAGTAATAGTACTCTGGATGTAAAAAATATCATGCATCTAAGCCGTGAAGGTACATCTGTACGTGATGGTGTGCGTGCAACATTTAAAATGGGGAAATACGACTTAGAAGTTGGCAAGTCAAGATCTAAGCTCGATATATTCTTATCGGATGATAGATACACAGATGAAACGGAAGTATTGACGTTACGTGCAGATGGTCGAGTTGGTATTGGTCATACACAACCAACCGCATATTTAGAAGTTAAATGTACAGGTACAGCTAACCCAGAAACGAATGGTTTACTCGTACACAATCATGACAATGGAGATGCTATCATGGCCGCACAGGCTGATTCACTTGAGGGAAACGCATTCTCCAGTTTTATTTTGAGTGATGGTGCTAACCGGTCGGGTTGGTCACTCGGTGTCGCAAATAACAACGATTTCAGAATTACACAGAATCATGAACAAGTTGTCGACTCTTCAGCCATAGCGATGTACATAAGTGACAGTGATCGCAATATTGGTATCGGCACGGATGCTCCCCGTGGTAAACTGGAAGTGAATGGTAACGTCGTCATCGGTAACCAACTCACATTTGGCGGTGTGCTCAACGATGAATTCGGTAACTCATTTATGCGCGAGCGATTATATGATGCCGATGATGGTATATCCGAGGTTGTCTTCTTTAAAGGAACAGATTCGACTTCAGGTGCGGGTCCCGATCGAATTCGTTCGATAGCCGCCGAACATTTGTTTCAAATCTATTCGACGAATACACCTATAACGGGAACACTCATAGAAGACGCGATAGAAAGTGGAACAAACCTGTCCCGATCCATACTTTTACGCAATGATGGTAAAATCATGATGGGTGACCCAAACCCCGATCGAGAAGCCATTTTAGAAGCGGGTACGACCCTGTTCGTAAACGGTGGTTTAGAGTTTGGTGCGACACAAAAAATTAAGTTTGGTAATCTCGATATTTTCACATCCGGTGGTCTCATCAACACGTTTGATAGTTTAGGTACATCACCAATCGTGTTTAAACAAAATGACACTGAATATGCTCGCTTCACATCCGAGGGTCTCGTTGGGTTTGGTACAAACGCACCGAATGCGAATGTTCATATTTATTCCGGTGTCACGACAGACATAGATGTTCTCAAACTTGAAAGTCCTGGAACCAACACGAAGACTGGTATTCGTCTGAACACGAACGATGGGTACGGTGGGTATGTGCGAGGATACACCGCCTCGGGAACGACCCATGGTATCGTCGTTGGTGGCATGAACAATGGAGCTGAGGCGGATGGTCTATATGTGTCTCACACGAGTAATGTTGGTGTAGGAACTTCGTCACCCGATGCACCTTTCCATGTGTACAACGGTGTCGCCCGTGTGGAGAGTACCACTTCGAGTAACGCCATCATCGAAATTAAGACGACCGGTGGTACATCAAACGTCTTAGGGGACGTTTCCGGTAACGTATACGTGAATCCATCATCATTCGAAACGATCATCAACAGTAACCTCGAAGTCACCGGTGATCTCTCGATCGATGGTAAGATTGATCTCGGTAACCAGGTCGCTGTCGATCTCGGTGGTGCCACAGCGAATACCGCCCTTCATGTGGGTGGTGGGTTCATTTCGGGGTCTAATGAAGTGGCTTGTAAACGGTACTCGAAATCATTCAGTCGTATCGATAGTGATAGTAAAGATATCCAATTACGATTTGGGAATGGATCTTTCTATGCGAAGATTGTCGCCATTTTACGACGACGTGATGGTGGTCCACCCGCACCTGTCCGTGATATGAGTACACTTGTTCTGGAAGTTCAGGGTGGCACACACGATGAGAGTACATCGGTACTCGATGAAGTCATCACAATAGGAACGAAAAATCTGTTTGGTGGGGACACAGACTACCCGTGGAGTTCAGATGTAACCGCGGGCACGAAGGGAATTATCATCACACCCAGCGATCCTTCCGCTGATCGCAATTATTCGTATGATATTCATGTGGAACTCATCTCATCTAAAAATGGGAGATTATTGGGACTTTATACAGATAACGCAAAGGGTGTAGATGATTTTACTGGTGAGCCAGTCGCCGTATTTACCCACTAAGTTTACTACGAGGGGGATACGTCCCCGCGGTAGACATAGCACATTTATGCCTTCATGGTATCAGAGACGGCGAGCACGATGACGCCGGCAATAAAAGCCATGATGACATAATTCAATTCAGTTTCTTCACGACCGATCAGAGGCTTCACCTCTTCGGTCTTGGACTCTACGACAGGCTGCTTCGGCCTGACCGGAGGTTCCAAATCCTCCAGCGGACAATACGCTATCATTTATATAGTAATTAGAGATTAATTTCCGTCTTCTTCTTTCGCCTGGTTCGCTTGGGTTTAGAAGCACCCACATTCACCTCTTTCACTTCACCCCCGGTAGAATCACCGGAGATGGACATAATGTCCGACATATCATCATCATCCACGACACTCTCCTGAGCGCCTCCACCCATCGTCGTGTTCATGGGGGGTGGAGGAGGCATCATAATACCTCCCATGAGACTCGAAATGTCTACACCGGGTCCCTGCATCTCATAGTTTCCAGTGCCACCCACGGGGGCTTCGGTCGCCGGACCATCAGGAGCGCGAGTGGTATTCTGAACCGCCGCCATCATGTTCTTCACAAGATCGGGGTTCTGCTTCATCACATCGTTCATGTTGGGCATCACCGACTTGAACATGCTATTCGTGAGGTGGAACATCATCGCCGAACCACCCAACATCATGATGAGCTTCACCTCAGGGGCGACGCTTACCTTCGAGCGATACTTAACGTACAACTCCTCAAAGACACCATCATAGTCATCCACATTCTCCATCACGGACTCGGACCAACCCTCAAGTTGAATCTCAAAGGGATTGTACCGCTTATTAAGGAACTCCAGGCCAGTCACACAGGCGACGAGCATGCGCCGAGAGAAACGAACCGACTGCTCAACATCGATGCTATAGGTGATGCGCTTCACCTCCGATCGAAGCTCATCGATGTTCGAGTACGCGTTGAGTCTCTTGTTCACAGCGAACCCCTTCTTCTCGAGACGACCAAGTTTATTGATGAGGTCTGCCTTCTCTTCATCAACAGATGTGTACCCCTTGGAGGGCTGTTCCTCCTCCTGGATACTCGGACCTGGACCCATGGGTTCATCATCATAAAACTCTTCTCCATAATCAACCTCCTCATCCTGAGTGGGCTGCTGAGGAGCTGATTGCTTGTTGGGATTCACAAACGCATCCATAGCCTCTTGGTGTTGTTGAGGTGGTGGCTGACGCATGGGTTGGCTGGGTCGTGGCACGGGTTTGGGACGAGGCATGGAAATCTGAATCTCATCCATGAGCGCTTGTTCATCTGCGTCCAATTTCATGACAGTTGTGTTTCCACGATCGAGTACGATTTCCTCGTCCATCTACTCTCTATATGGAAACTAAAAAATTACCTTTAACGCACTTTAAAAAAATATATACCTATAATAAATGTTCAATCTTAACAAGACGAACCGCAACGCGATCACATCGATCGGTGTCCTCTTTTTTATCATCGTGGCTCTCATGATGTTCCAAGACCGGAGTATGTACCAGCCCAGGCCAATCAAGGTGAAGACTTTGTCCACCGGCTCGATCTTTGATCTGGAGAACAAGGTTGAGTGTACCCCTGGTCGCAAGCAGGGAAGTGCGTACACCAAGTCGCTCACCCCAGGTGGTCTCTGTGGTGCCCAGAAACTCGTGTCCGACATGGCGTCATACGAGATTGAGGATGGAATCGGTGGATCTTTAATCTAAGCTAATAGAAATGGCTCTCATCACTTCCCCGACTGAGACTATCCCCGATCTCAACTATGAGTATCATACCGTGACCATCGATTCTATCGGACAAGCCAGTGCGAACACGTTCACGTGCCATCTTCAGCAACCCCTGAAAAACGTCGTTCAGGCTCGCCTTCTTGGGGCTCGTATCAACACGACATCTGGTACCGAACACTGTTACGTCTCGATTGATCAGCTGGACACAATCTTCAACGATCGTGCGTCCAATGTCTACGAAGGTCAGTCGTCTCTGAGTGTTCTCCGTGGTTCGTTCGCGAGTCTCATAAAGAATGAATCGACGACGGTCACGTTCAGGGACGAGTATCCGGTTGCGGTTCAGTATATCGACCCCATTCGTCGGATTGATCGTTTCGCCGTCACCATCCGGGACCAAGATGGAAACACCATCGAGCCCGGTTCCGGTGACACATTTTTAGTTGTTCGTTTCGTGTGTAGAAAACCTAATTTGTAATTTTCTCCCCTTAGAGTAGTATACCATGTCTGCCGGTGTTGTGCAATTGATTGCTATCGGTGCCCAGGATGAATATATCGTGGGTAATCCCGAAATATCTTTCTTTAGTTCAACATTCAAAAGGCATGCTAATTTTTCACAGTCCATCGAAAAACAAACCATCCATGGAGCAGTGAAAAACGATTCGATGTCCAGTGTTCAATTTGAACGTTCTGGTGACCTTCTCAGTTATGTCTATTTCACGATCGATGATACCACACAGGCTCTCGATACGCAGCGTTGGGATACGATTATCGATAAGGTGGAACTCTACATTGGGGGTTCCCTCGTCGACAGTCAAGATGCGATTTTCACAGAAAAGATCGCTATCGATACGTTCGCTCAAAATGTTTCCAAGAGCTCTAACGGAACACATCCAGGTGTGAGCGCACGTTCGTTTTTTTATCCTTTGAGATTCTTTTTCTGTGAAGGTCCTCAGTGTGCGTTGCCTCTCGTCGCACTTAATTACCACAACGTCGAGATTCGTATCCATTGGGCGACTGCTGCCTCGAACTATAACGTCGAGTGTTTTGCCAACTATTACTACCTCGATAACGAAGAGCGTGGGCAGATTGCTTCGCGTAAACACGATCTATTGATCACACAAGTTCAGAAAAATATCGCTTCGGGTACGATCGTACAGGATCTCACATTCAACCATCCCGTGAAGTATCTCGCCTCTTCTGACACGACCACGGATGGCGCTCTCACATCTCCCACGAATAAAGTCAAGTTGAATATCAACGGCCTCGACGTGGGTAATTACAGGTGGGGGAAACCTCATTTCATCGATGTCGTGAATTACTATCACACGAATTTCGTGACATCTCCCGATTTCTTTTTGTACCCATTCTGTCTCTCGACAAGCTCCCTTCAACCTACAGGTACACTCAACTTCAGTCGCCTTTCTTCAGCCAAGATCATGAGTGAAGACTTACCTATCAACGACCCTATCTACGCGGTCAACTACAACATCTTACGTATCGAGAACGGCATGGCGGGCCTTCTCTACGCGAATTAAAATGCTAATCTATATTAAATGGTCAAGAACTTGCCGACGGTGGAACGTTCAACCAAGATTAGGTTCGGTAAAAACTGTACCGATGACCAGGCGGAAAATACGATCGTGTTCAACGCGAGTGATGAACAAATCGAGATACCTTTCGGAGATTCTGTGTACATGACACCTCTACGTATCCGTACAGATCTCACAGATCGGAACATCACGGTTTTGGCATATAACCAAGTGACCAAAGAAGTGATGGATTCCGGTGCGATCGCCGAAGATATTCTCAATTTCTCACTCGAAGCTGCTGTGATTAACGGAAACGTCACGGCGAACACAGTTTCGTTTAATAATGCGATTACTTCAGTCACGACCCTCTCCAATGTTGGTGTAGCGAATGGATCCCCCATCCACACACTCGACGTGGGTTCAGCATTTAATATAGACACCGAAGGTTCAAACCTTCTCACAGCGCTTGGAAACGCGTATATTCAAGATAACTTAGTAGTGGATGGGAACATGACTGTGAACGGTGCGATCACGACAGTCGCCACAGTGAACACGATCGTGAAAGATCCCATCATCGAACTCGGAAAAGAGAATGTCTCTTCGGATCTTGGACTTATACTACACCGCCCGAATGCTAATGTAGCTGTTGGGTTCCGGGAAGGACCGGACGAACTGGTTTTAACATATACGGATAGCAGCTCATACGGTTCCACGATCATTCCTAAAACAACCGAGTCTCTCGATGTCCGTGTATACGGTCGAGTGCTCACAGAATCCAACGTGGGTATCTTGACTGCGACACCAACACATTCTCTCGATGTTGGCTCTAATCTTTTCGTAGATGAATTTGGTTCTAATGTCCTGTATGTCACCGGAAACACGCACACGACCGATATTCTTTCAATTGGGAACAAAGTTGGAATCAAAGAAACGGATCCCGATGCGGAACTTCACGTAGAGGGTAATGTGTATGTGTCTTCGAACTTGACCGTTGACGAAGATACGTTCCACGTCGATGCGACGACACACTCTGTTGGAATTGAAACCAAAGAACCGGATGCCAACCTCCATGTTGTGGGTAATGTGTATGTATCCTCAAACCTGACCGTTGATGAGGATACGCTCCATGTCGATTCGACTGCACACACCGTAGGAATTGAAACGAAATCACCGGATGCGAACCTTCATGTTGTAGGTAATGTGTACGTGTCTTCGAACTTGACCGTTGATGAGGATACGTTCCATGTCGACGCGACAACACACTCCATCGGGATTGAGACCAAAGAGCCGGACGCGAACCTTCATGTTGTAGGTAATGTATACGTGTCTTCGAACCTCACTGTGGATGAAAACACTTTACACGTGGATGCGATGACACACTCTGTGGGAATTGAGACAAAGGAACCAGATGCGAACCTTCATGTGGTTGGGAATGTGTACACATCCGGTGACCTCACTGTGGATGAAAACACGTTCCACGTCGATTCAACCGCACATGCCGTCGGAATTGAGACAAAGGAACCAGATGCCAATCTTCATGTCGTGGGTAACGTCTACGTGTCCGATGATTTAACTGTCGCCACGAACACTCTTCATGTCGAGGCGGATACGGAGCGTGTCGGTATCAAGACGAAGGTACCCGATGCTGAACTCCACGTGGTCGGTAACGTCTACGTCGCGAGTGATTTGACTGTCGATAATGATACGTTTCATGTGGATGCGACGAACCATGCGGTTGGAATCGAGACCAAGTCGCCCGATGCCAATTTACACGTCGTGGGTAATGTCTACGTGTCGGATGATTTGACGGTAGCTACAGACGCACTTCATGTCGAAGCGAGTACTCAGTCCGTCGGTCTCGGAACGAAGGTACCCGACGCCAAACTCCACGTGGTTGGGAACGTGTATACGTCTGGGGACCTGACTGTAGATGAAAACACGTTCCATGTGGACGTGGAGTACAAGTCCATAGGACTTGGGACAGTGACCCCGGATGCGAACCTTCACGTCGTGGGGAATGTCTATGTTTCCGATGATTTGACCGTCGCTACGGACGCGCTTCACGTCGAGGCGAGTACACAATCCGTTGGTATCAAGACGAAATCCCCTGATGCTGAACTCCATGTCGTCGGTAATGTGTATGTTTCTTCAAATCTGACGGTTGACGAAAACACGTTCCATGTGGATGCGGTGAACCACGCCGTTGGAATTGAGACCAAGACTCCGGATGCCAATCTACATGTGGTGGGTAATGTGTACGTCTCGAGTGACCTGACCGTCGATGAAAATACGTTCCATGTGGATGCGGAGTACAACTCCGTTGGAGTTGGGACAGTGACCCCGGATGCCAATCTTCATGTGGTGGGTAACGTGTATGTTTCTTCAAACTTGACGGTGGATACAGATACACTCCACGTGGATGCCGAGACAAGTCGCGTGGGTCTCGGTACGAAAGCACCCGCGTACCTCCTCGATGTTCACGGTACATCCAATGTGGGTGCGCTCACGGCGGTTTCCGGGTCGGTCGCAAACGATTTTACCGTAGATACGAACACACTCTATGTCGACTCTACAGAAAATCGTGTGGGAATCAAAACCTTGACTCCGTCCACAGAACTCCATGTCGAAGGAAACGCGTACGTCTCTTCGAACATTCAGGCACTCACATATTTCGGTGACGGTGGTCTTCTTTCCAATGTGACCCTCCAAGTCGTTTCCGATCATGGGAACACAACATCCAATACCATTCAATTTACGAATCCCACGACGGCTTTGACGACTGATCTCACGTCGAATGTTGAAGTCAAGTTGGACCAGTTAAACAGTGTAAATATTTCATCTCTAGAAACTGGTCATACCCTTGTGTACAATACTTTTACACAAAGATGGACAAATGATTTCTTAGAGTCTATCGTGGTAGACGTGAAAAATGATAACGTATTTACCATGTCCAAGGGTGATGCTGTGTGTGTCGTCGGACGAGACGGTATATATCTCAAAGTCCATCTCGCGGATGCGAGTGTTCCCGCAAGAATGCCCTCTATCGGTATAATAGATAGAGATATGGAACCGGGTGAGACGGGACATGCGGTCACATTCGGGCGAGCGAATAATGTGAGTATCCCGTTCATAGAAAGTGAAACGGTTTACGTGAGTAACACAAACCCCGGACACCTCTCAAATGTGAAACCGTATGGATCAACAGACTTAATCCAAAATATTGGTATCGTTGGGTTGAAGAGTTCTGGTGCTTTAACCAATGGTGTCATGTTCGTCACGGGTATCGGTCGTTCCAACGATATTCCTAACGCCCCCATCGTCGCCGATGAAGGAGACATCAACTACGTGTATGTGAATGACGAAAACAACGACATGAAAAAGATTGAACCCTCCAATTTACTCACACAACTTCAAACGTTCGAACAAGTTTCCGCCGCTGGAAACACAGTTTCGAATACTATGGAATTTAATAATGTGACCACAGGTCTCGTGACTGTCGCCAACGTCGAAGTAGGATCGAACATATCGGTCATGGGACTCGTGGATGCGACGAACAAACACGTTCCTATGGTGGGTCTCGATGGGTTCCTCGAAAAGTCGCCCATTTATTTCACACCCGATGGTACATATGTCGTGAGCGCCGCCGAGGCTGAGTTTTTGGGTAACCTCACTTTGAGTGGTAACACGACCATTCTCAATTCAGAATCTGTGACCATTTCGGATCGGATCTTCGGTGTTGCGGCGAACAATTCGGCTTCGGGTCTCGATAGTGGTTTCATGATTGAACACCAAGAAGGTAACCCACTCGAATATGCCAACGTCGCACTCATTTACCACGCAGATGAACACCGTTTCTCACTCAGTTACACACAAAATACATTTACCGATGACCACATTCTTCACTATGAAGATGAAACACATAGAATGCTTATTGACCTCATAGGAAATGTGGAGGTTCAACATAATTTAGTGGTGAACGAGACGGTGAATGTCACTGGTGACCTCACCGTGGGGACAAATAAACTGTTTGTCGATGTATCCGAATCTAGGATTGGTGTGGGAACTGACGCACCAGGATTTACTTTGGATGTTCACGGGACTTCAAATGTCGGCGCCTTTTCTGCAGACAGTGTGTCTGTTTCTGATACAACATCAACAACCTCAAAGACTTCTGGAGCGGTTCAAATAGCTGGTGGTTTGGGTGTTTCTGGGAATGTTCACGGCTTGAATGCGAATTTCGAAGATGTCATAGCGAATAGTGTGATTATAAATGATACAACATTTTCCGAATCGCGGACAACAGGTGCCCTAGTCGTCGCGGGTGGTGTTGGTGTCGCGGAGGATCTCTACGCATACAGGGGTGTTTTCTCTCAAGACCTCACCGTAGATACAAATACCCTAAAAGTTCTTGGATTTGAGAATCGTGTGGGTATCAACGTGTCGGCACCAGATGCTTCTTTGCATGTCGTGGGCAATGCTCACGTACAGAATACGACCGAAGCGTTTTCGACCGTGACAGGTGCTATGACCATCGCGGGTGGTCTCGGAGTGGTCGGAAACGTCCATGCGTTCCAATTCCACGGTGACGGGTCTAAGTTGACCGGTCTCGTGACGACCCTCGAGGATGTTGCCAATAATGGGAACACGATGTCCAACGTGATCATCTTTGAAAATGCCACAACTGGACTCGTGACTGATGGAAAGGTGGGTGTTTCGACGAGGTCGCCAGCCGCCAATCTTCACGTCGTCGGAAACGTCCACGTGGTGGATACGACTGAGGCGTTTTCGACTGTGACAGGTGCCATGACCATCACGGGTGGTCTCGGTGTCGTCGCGAATGTCCACGCGACACAATTCCATGGTGACGGGTCTAAGTTGACCGGTCTCGTGACCACCCTCGAGGATGTTGCCAACAATGGAAACACGATGTCCAATGTGATTATCTTTGAAAATGAAACGACCGGGCTCGTGACCGATGGTATGATCGGTGTTTCGACTCGTACACCAGCCGCGAATCTCCACGTCGTGGGTAATGTCCATGTAGCGGATACGACTGAAGCGTTTTCGACCGTGACAGGTGCCGCAACCATCACAGGTGGTCTCGGGGTCGTCGGAAACGTCCATGCGGCACAGTTTCATGGTGATGGAAGCCAACTCACAGGTCTTGTCACGACGCTTGAAGATGTCGCGAATAATGGAAACACCATGTCCAACGTGATTATTTTTGAAAATGAAACGACCGGTCTCGTCACAGATGGTCGGATTGGTGTTTCGACCCGTGTACCAGATGCGAACCTCCACGTCGTGGGGAACGCTTATGTGTCTGATGTTGTGACCCTCGCGAGTGGTCTCGTCACAAACAGGGACCAGGTGGTGAAGAAGACATATGCATACTCCGGTACGATCACAGCGGGGGACCAACCATTTATTAACGTAAACTTTACCTCCAATATCTTTTACTCTAAGATTTCAGCACAACTGGTGGATGGGAACGAAGAGTTGAGTACAGCGATTCTCGAAGTTTCTGGAGGTTCTAAGAATGGGGTGACACCCACAAAAAACATTTCTTTAGGAACGATGAATATATTCGGTGATGTAGATAACCCCAACCCATGGGATGAAGATGTAATCACCACAGGGAACCGTGTTGCTCTACGACCCTTGGGAACTTTGGTGAATACCGGTGAGTACCATTTGTTCATCGAGTACACGTCACCGACTGCAGACGGTGGTGTCACGACAGTGGATGAGGATACGACGAGTGTCATCACGTTCGGGTACTAGATCACAAACGTAACGAATCAAAAATCTTATAGACGATAATGGTGTATAAGATTTTCTCCGGTACTAATAAATGGTACGGACCAATCTCCAAGAATTTGGAGGAGATGTCCACGTTTTAAGTAACCTACAGGTGGGGTCGAATCTGTTTGCGAACGACCTGGCGGCGAATGTTTTGACCGTCGATGGTTCCATCGGGTCGACCTTCTTCATCGGTGACGGTGGTCTTCTTTCGAACATCGCGACGACACTCAACGATATCGTCGCAAACCCTGGTGGAAACGCAGTTTCAAATACACTCGTTTTCGAATCGGGTGCGGATGCTACATCGAATACGGCGATCGTCACCCTTTCAAATGTTGGTATCAGTATCTCCAACACGGAACCCACCGGAGAGTTTCAACTCACGGTCGGGTCGAACATTTTTGTGAATACCCATGCTTCGAACGTTTTGACGGTCGTGGGTGCTATCGGCTCAGATCTCTTTATCGGTGACGGTGGTCTTTTGTCGAACATCGCGACCACACTCGATCAGATTGTGGATCAAGGAAACACGGTTTCGAATACCTTGATTTTCGAATCGGGGATAGATGCTACGTCGAACGCGGGAATCGTCACGAAAAAGGATGTTGGAATCAGCGTTTCAAACACGGAACCGACCGGAGAGTTCCAGTTCGGGGTGGGCTCGAACCTTCTCGTGAACGTGTACAGTTCCAATGTGCTGGCCATCGAGGGGAACGTCAGCGCCGAAAAGATGACCCTGGGAACGATCACTGTGACTTCCGCGTATGGTCTCAACCACGTGACTGCCCAAGGAAGTGTGACTGGTGATACCATCTCTCTGACCAACGCGACGACAGGTCTTACTGCGGATTCAAACATCGTCGTGGGTGGAAACGTCACGGCGGAGACTGTGATTACCTCTGCGAACGTCGAGGTCGGGGACCGACTCAAGTTTGCATCCAACGTGTTCGTGGACGATCTTCGCGTGGCGGATGTCGCGGCGAACCTGGTCACGTACGATAAAACGACCGGTGAGCTCATGGATTCTGGGGGTCTCTTCGCGAACAAATTGGCGGTCGTTTCGGTTCAACCCCCTTCGGCCCTGAGTGCGAACACGACGACCATCGCGAAACACGGGACGTATACCGTGACTACATCGAGTCTCGCCGCGAACTCGAACGCCTGGAACGCCTTCGACGGGGACTCGGCGGTCGAATGGTTGGGGTCGACCACGAGTGATCATGTATACAACGGGGGTGAATATACCTATAGTGGTACGTCCAACCTTTTCGCGGGGAACTACATTCAAACCGGTGTCTCAAGTGCCGGTGAATGGCTCGCCGTCGAGTTTCCGTACAAGACAACTTTGCGTCACATGAAACTGACCCCTCCCACCACGTATCAACAGTACCCCGCTTCTGCGAATGTCTACGCGACCAACGATTCTTTGACTTGGACGGAGGTTGTCAATTGGAGTGATGTGAATCCTGGTGACCAGCAGTCGAACGTCCAAACGATCATCGTGAATGCCACTGAGTCGTTCAAAAAGTATGCGATGGTCGTGACGAAAACAAACGGGTCGGATACGAACACCGCCCTCGCCGAATGGAAACTGTTCACCGAATCCTTCTCGATCGATGGGGGGAAGGTGGAGATGGCCTCGTCGGCGGTCATGGGTGGTGAGACGACGATGGACCAACATGGGCCTCACTCTAGGGGGGAAGCCAAGTTGAAGAAGTATCCCGAGATTGTTTTTGAGGATGGGAAGTTTGATAGGAATGACTCGACCAATACGTACGTCCAAGCAGGGTATACGGTGACGGCGAGTAGTGGGTACTTTGGTGGTATAGGTTTTCAGGCATGGAAAGTTCATACTGGTAATAAAGGTGGTTTTGACTTTTATTCATCGGAAACAGCGGCCAAACAGGGAGGTACAGCGGGTTTCATAGGAACATCCAATACATATGTCGGTAATTCGACTCTGGGTGGCATTTCAGGTGAATGGGTAAAAACAGGATTCCCGTTTCCGGTTAAAATAAAACGCGTGGACGTCACTGTTCGGGATAGTTCATATGCAGCATTCGATTTTCAATCACCGTCCACGTTTTACATCATTGGAAGTCATGATGGAACCACATGGAGTTCGGCACTTGGAACTGTAACTGACAGGCAATACACGGCATCTGATTTAACTGAGCGTGTTACTCTCATAAATAACGAGTATTACAAGTATTATGCCATAGTAGTTACAAAAGTTTCTGGTGATAGAGACATCGTAAGTATCGATGAACTTGAATACTACGGCTACGAAGAGGACCCACCCGCAGGAGACACTTCGGTCGACACAACCTTCACCTCCATAATGAACACACCCCAAACGACTGGGGCCAATGTGTACGTCGATGGGAACCTAGGTGAGACCTTTACGAACCGCGTTACTGGTCCAACCGTTTCCAACACGCACACGACCTATGATGCGACTGGAAAGTACTGGGAACTCAATGGTTCTCTGGAGTCTAACATCGCTGTGGAAGCCAATACCTTCCTTTCGGGTGACCAACCCCACGCAGTCTCGGTATGGTTCAATTCCTCGAACTTGGAGGCGAACGTATCCAATACGCGTGTCTTTTCCATTTCGGACCAAGAGAAGTTGGACTCCATGAACTTGGATCTCCAATCGAACACGTGGCACAACCTGACCTACGCGTACCAAGGTGAAGGTGGCTCCCGAGTAACCTACCTGGATGGACGTAAGGTGGCCGAAGACCAAGCCGAAGATACCTTCGGGGAGTACCCACCCTTCGCGATGACGGGGTACGCACAGGGTGGGTATGTGGTGAGTGCGAGTAGTGATGTAGAAGCGAGTGCCGACTGGCGTGCATGGAAAATATTTAACGATACAGAAGGAAACGAAGGATGGCATACATCTGCAACGTTTACAACTGGTGGAAACGCTACACATGACGGAACTCAAAGTTTAGGTGGTCATTCGGGTGAATGGCTTAAACTTGAAATGCCACATAAAATACATTTATCATATATCTACTTACTTCCACGCGACTATACTGATGTACAAGAACCTGTAAATTTTAAGATAATTGGATCTAACAATGACGAGGATTGGACCGTACTTATAAATGTGGTTGGGGCTTCATGGACTCAGGGTGTTGCTCAGACATTTACAGTTTCTGGTCAGTCTCAATCGTTTAAATATTTAGCCATAGTTGTGTCGCGCACCGCCGGGTCGGGAGCGTGTCTCCTTTCCGAACTCAAACTCTACGGCCACCGCGAGAACGACCTGGTCCGCCTTCCCGATCCCACGAATGTCTTGGAGTATCCGCACATTGCGATGACTGGTCCGGCTCAGAGGGGGTATGTGGCGAGTGCGAGTAGTACTTTGAGCGCGGCACAGTACGCAGCATCTAACGCATTCACAGAAGTGTTAACTGGAAACGACGCATGGACGACACAAGGTAGTCCTTACGCTCAAGGGACGACAGGGGAGTATGATGCGGGTGTATATTCAACGGATGTGGGTGGTACACCATATCCAGGTGAATACATTCAAATTCAAACACCAATGAAAATAAAACCAACTCTTTTCAGACTCGCTTCATATTCAACGAGTGTTAGTGGTCGTCAGCCTGCAGCGGGTGTGTTTGCTGGTAGCAATGATGGTACCTCTTGGGACTTATTGAAATCTTACAGTGGAGTCACTTCATGGACACAAGGAACTTACAATGAAATCACACCAGATACGAATATCTCTAACGCTTACAAATACTTTAGGCTCATCGTAACATATATCAATATAAGTGGCTTGAACCCGGATGGTGCGTGCAGTATTCATGGATGGCAAATATTCGGTACAGGCATCGACTCCATCCCCATCCAGATCGGTGGTGGGAACATCGATAAGGTGGCGAACTTTAGGGTCTACGATAAGTTTGTGGGGGAGGACCAAGCCCTCGAGATTTGGGATGCCCAAAAGGACGAGTTTGGACGGGCCAAGTCCTCGATGACTTTACAGAAAGGTCGGCTCGGGATAGGCACGACGGAACCTCAAGGAAGGTTGGCGGTGGTGGATGAACCTCACAACTTGGAAGAGTTTCCTCCGAGGGCTATGACGGGGTACGAAACGTATATGGAAGGTCATGGGATGTTTAAGGCGAGTGCGTCAGTTGATTTTGGTTCGACTAACTATAGGTCATGGAATGCGTTTGATAAGTTGAATACCAGTTGGAATGGTGGCTGGACGACACACAGTTTTACATGGGATGTTAGTGGCTCCATATTACCCGATACATCGAATGTTGTCACTTTTGACGGTGTACAATGTCACTGGGTAGCACTTGAACTTCCCTACGCGGTTAAACCAGATCAAGTTACTTTATTAGCGAGAGTGGATGGAAGCGTTCCAACTGAAGTTCCAGGTAAAGGTAGAATATATGGTAGTAAAGATGGTGTTACATGGGACCAGATAAGAGCCTATAATATAAGAGATGAAGTATCTACACTTAATACCTTAATGGGAAATACCCCAATATCCATTCCATTAACTACCATAAACTATTACAAACACTTACTTTTAACGGTTGAAGAAAGATATGGTGGCAGTGTGGGGGCCCCGAGCTGGACAAGTATTGGCCAACTCCGCTATTTCGGCACCCGTGAGCAGGGTCAATCCGTCCTCCACGATGGTGAACTGACCCTCACGAAATCGTTAAATGTTCCCCGAATTGGGCCGGCTCTCGACGCGGACGATACACCCCGTCGGGACCGGCTCGTGGTGGAATACAACACCTCGACGAACCCCACGTTCGAGGGGGCTGTCAGGGATACGAGTGGGAGGGGGAATGATGGGGTGTTCTACGGTGGGGCGTCGTATGATGCTATGGAGAAGGATATTGGGTTTCCGAGCAATTCCCCCGGTGGAGCAGGGGTGGATTATATTCGTACCAAACTAAATGTAAATCAGACGGGTGATATTACACATAGTGCTTCAATATGGTTTAAAACAAATTCGGGTCAGGCGACGCCTTGGAGAAGTATTTTCGAAATAACCGACGCCGTCCCCTGGGTAGACGCGTCAACAGTCTTATCATTGTATATAGAAGGGAGTGCAGATAGACTGGTATATATCACAGGTACTAACTACCTTTATTCAAGTGGTGTAACATTGGAAAATTTTTACGGTTCATGGAATCATGCCGTCATTACGTATGACGGTGTGAATAAACGAATGTACTATAATGGGAGTCTCATAAAAACAGAGGCATTCACTGGATGGGCTGGTGTTGCAAACCCAGCTTTGTCAATCGGAATGAATAATCACGCGAATGCCGATCAAGCTCTTGATGGTAGTGTATCGAATTTCAAACTCTACGACACGGCCCTCACAGCCGAAGAGGTCAAGACCCTCTACGATATGGGTCGGTGCGACGAGGGCCACCACGTGGTGAACTTCTCGAAGACTCGGGTCGGGATCGGCTTAGGGGATGGGGAGACTCCGAGGGGGGCTTTGGATGTGAGAGGGGATGCATTTTTCAGTGGTCTAGTATCATCGGGTATGCCTGCTATTTTTGGTGCAGTTAATAACGCGAATTATGTTCAACAGTCGGATATCTCACAAAACATCGGGACCGTGCAATTTTCACAGGGGCCAAATATGAAACGCGCTGCGGGTGGTATAACCTTACCGATTGCGGGTATGTATCAAGTTCAGCTATGCACACATTGTTGGTACTCTGGTGGAGGCGCTGCGGTCAAGTCAACACATACTTTGGATAGATATACCAGCACTGGTACAATTTATAATAAGGCCAATCGTGGAAGCATCGTCAATCAGACCCTTGGGACGACTGATGGTAATGCCGATCAGCACCAAGTTACGACATGGTTGATACATGGTAATGCCGGTGACTACGTAATCTTCACCCACTCCACATCTCCGACTACAACAAGAAATTACAACAACGAATGGAATTACATTTCTGCAGCGTGTGTATGCCTCGATGAACCGCAATTTTCATCGTAATAAAAATGATAAGATATATATATGGACGAACTACACTCTGCCATACTAAATCTTCAAGGTGATATCGTATACTGGTGTGATAGAGACGCATCCACTTCTGATAAATGTTATGAAAGTATAATTTACAAACATATAACTAAAACCGAATACGAAAATTTAAGTGATTCGGAAAAATTCAAATACATTATGAATGAAAATACACGTGTACCCGGATCAAGTGATGTATACACACATAGAGGTGGTGAAACGATCACATCTACAGGTGATGTTATTTATAGTCAGAGAAAAACACAGACTGAATATGATTTAATGGATGAGGATAATAAAGCAGTGTACTACAAAATAGAACAATTGTACACACTTAAACCCATTCCCAAAGAAACTTTGGTACTCATGTCACAAAATCATTCAAATGACTCAAATATGACCATCCTTCGCACCAAGCGGAACCAGGCCCTCGAGCAAACCGATCGGTACGCCATCACGGATTTTCCGTATGCGACTGACGATGACAAACAGGCCCGACTCACCCAGCGTCAGGCTCTCCGTGACCTCCCCTCTTTGGTCACACCTCTCGAAGGTGGTTCCATGAAGCTCTGGGTCACCAACGAGAATGGGTCTCTCCAGGCTGGGGACAGTCTCGTTTTGTCGAACACAGCCGGGTACTTCACGAAGGGTGAGCCCGCTGTCGTGACCATCAAGGACCCGTGTGACTTTTCGGCGTCCACTACGGAGACCTACTACTCCAACATAGTGAGTGTTACCCAGTCTAACGTGGTCACCACGAGTGAAACAGCTCAAGAAGGGTACACCGAGAATGCCTACTGGACCTCGAACTCTGTTTCATACTACACGGGGAACGTCGTTTCCCACTACTCTAACGTTGTTGTGTATGATGGTGTGAATGTTTACTCCAACTCGGACACTGCCCAAGAAGGGTACACAGCCGTGTTGCGAAGCAATACGTCCCCCATAGAAGTGGAGGGGTACACACCCGTTTTGAGCTACTCCAACGTATCTTCAGATCGGTACGATGCCAATGTCCACACCGAGTACACAAAGGTTGTGACTCATTATTCGAATATTTCGGTAGTTGAGACCACCGAGTACTCCAACATTACCGCGAGTGCCTATGAAGCTCTCGACTCGAATCTCGTCGTGACACCCGGATACACATCCTTTTTCCATGAAGTATCAAACACTTCTATTCGCGTCGGGGCCTACGCCTCGCTCACTCCCGAACAACGCTCGGAGTATACCATTCAAAGTGTACCGGCAGTGACTTCCAATCTCCAATCGTTCTATACCCCTCAGACACGTGTTGTGACCCATGAAATCAAGGATGTTGGTGAATTTAAGGCGGCTCATGTTGAGTGTACTTTGCCGATTTGAGACCGAAGGTCTCTGGTCGTAAACCGAGTAACGCAGTTACTCGTTCCAAGTGCTTCGCAAACTTTACAAACTGTATCAGAGTTTCTAAAGTTTCTCATCCCGAGTGGTGAAGCCACTCGTATCAAATAAAACCCGAGGGGTTTTGGTCATTTAAAAAAACCTCCACCTATAATAACTATGTCGATACAGGCACCTCAGGGCATTTTGAACATCCCGAATGCCACCTTGCGTGTCGGGAAATTGGCGGTGGATGAAGTTGTCGGTGCGGATACCATTCTGAACACGGTCGCCAGGAACACCATCCTCCTCGTCGATGATGAGGCGTACCATGAAAACAAAAACTGGGCCCTGAAACTCCCCAACGCGTGGGCAGGTGAGTTCGAGTGTAACACCGCCTCCGCCGGGAACTATTCCGAATTCAACTTTTATAACGAAGGTGCTTCTTCCAATGCACAGGGGTACAATTTGACCTTTAACGATACCGCTGTCGAGCTCAGGTACGACGGGACCCTTCTTAAGACCGGGACCCTCGCCTCGACCATCACTGGAACGGGGGTCAAGAAGGTCCGGCTCATGTTCGAACGCACGATTCTCAGTGTGACCGTCGACGGGACTCTTGTGTTTACCCACGACGATACGACCGGCCCTCGACCTCGTGTATACAGCACGACCGCCGGTGGCTTCCTCAACTTTTTTACCAATGGTGGGGCTCTCAAGAACCTTAAGATTGTTAACGAAAAGTGGATGTCCGATGGGACGAGTAACATCGCGTACGTCGGGGGTGGGGAGGTGGCTGTCGGCCAAGCCCTTGCGTTCAACCGGGTCTCCAACGTTTCGCAAATCAAGGTGGACGCCAACGTGGTGACCGAATACACGGGACCCCACGATCGACCCCTGCGTGAGTATCCCGAAATCAATATGACCACCGCGACCACTGGGGGGTACACCGCGAGTGCAAGCATCGAAAATAATACAACAACGCATGCAGCGTTTAATGCGTTCACATCAGAAGGGTTTAACAGGTGGCAAAATGGTGGAACTCGGTATGATACTAATTCTCCATTTCTTCACACAGCTGGAGAATCAACAACTGATACAGATGGAACCCCTCATCTAGGTGACTGGATTCAACTCCAACTCCCAAACAAAATAAATTTGTCTCGAATACGGTTTTCACAACACAGCACTGCACCCGCCTATCAACCAAAAAGTTACGTGGTTTTGGGTAGTAACGATGACACATCGTGGAAATTGATTCACACACAGACAAATCTTCCTGAAGCGAGTGCTACTACTGATTACAAAGCTGAAGATAATTTTATGACTGTGGGGTATTACAAATACTTACGATTGGTAGTGAAATCGTTACAGACAACCGTGAATCAAATTATCATTCTTCGTTTACAATACTACGGCCACGAAGAAGGCAGTGGCTCCCTAGACACCACCCTAAAGTCCGTGTACAACGTGCCGGCGACCACGGGGACCCAGTTGGAGGTCTACTATGATGGGCAGGAGACCTCGAGTTACCCAGGGTCGGGGACGACTGTTACTGACTTGGCTTTGCCAGCGAATAACGGAACCCTTGACGGTATCGGCTTTGATACCACTTATAAAGCGTTCACGTTTGATGGGACGAATGATAAAATAGATGCAGCATTGACTGGGGTTTCCGATACCGGAACGTATACTACATCAATGTGGATAAAATCTACGTCGATCGGTAATAGTGCAGCACCAGAAGAAATAGTATACCAGTTTGGACACGGGACTGTAGGTGAAGGTTTTGGTGTAGCTATTAAAGGTGGGAACATTGGTACGTATATTTTTGCTGGTCAGGAACGACGAACGACGGGTACTAGATGTATCTCAAATGAATGGTTTCATGCGACTTTCATATACACATCGAATGGTAGTATGGATATATATATAAATGGGGTTTTAGATAATGGTACTTTATCGGGAACATTACAGGAATTGACTATACCCTCAAACCCATTTTTAACACTCGGGGTACATTTTGGAGGGGAACAAACATCATTTTATACATCCTTCTTCAACGGCTCCATCGCGAACTTCCGTCTCTACTCCAAGGTCCTCAATGCCGACCAAGTGAAGGAACTCTACGATTACCAAAAGGATTACTTTTTGGGGTCCAAGTCCCAAGTGACCCTGTACAAGGGACATTTGGGCGTGGGGGTCACCGAACCCTCGGGCCAATTGGAACTCGCGGGAGATGAGCGGATTCAAGCGTATCCTCCTAGGGCTCTGACGGGCTACGAAACGTTGGTGGAGGGACATGGTGTGTTTTGTGCGAGTGCGAGTAGTTATTATAACTATATTACACACTTACCATGGCAAGCTTTTACTCCCACGTCTACAACAATTACAGATGGTTGGAATTCTGGTGATAACTCAACTGGAACCGATTTAGGATATTACGCTGAAACATCGTCAGGTGAAGCTACTTCTGCGGCCGCCTTGTTTGAAGGTACAAGAGGTGAGTGGGTACAATTAAAATGCCCTTATCCCATTATAGTCAAGAAATTCGCAATAACTGGGCGTTCTAATGGTGTATATGGCGGTTCACCTGAAGACCAACCAAAATCTGGTATTTTATATGGAAGCAATGACGGAAATAATTGGGACATCTTAGCCAATTTTTCGGGACTGACATACGGTGGAGCCTCGGGGGGTGCTGGCACAACGGGTGGTACAGAACTTGTAGAAGTAAATGCTACGAAGGGGTACACACGTCTAGTATTACAAGCTACCGCTAGGGTAACAAATTTTGGTACCGACGACTGGATAAATATTGGGCAACTCCAATATTTCGGCACCCCCGGCCCCACGACCCTCGATAAGGGTTCGTTGTCGTTGGGGAGGTCCCTCGATGTTCCCCGCATTTCGCGGTACGACGTGGATACGGAAACCCCGAGACCCGAGAAGTTGGTGGTGGATTTCGATACCACCGTCAATTCCTCACCCACAGATATCTCGGGGAAGGGGAATCATGGGGCGTTTAATGGTGATGCCTCCTATTCCCCAGCGGATAAAGCGTTTGTTTTTGATGGTGTTGGGGATTACATAAAGGCGACGGAGATAGGAAATGCCAGTGGTGTATGGGAGCATTCAGTAAGTCTATGGTTTAGATTGGAAAATATTGCCCAGGCCCAGGCGTTGTGGTATATAGATGGGGATTCTGCAGGGAATTCGTATGATACACCACACGTAGTTGTCGGGACGGATGGGCGGATTCGTTTCGATATGTGGAGCTCATCTCTATATTCCCCCAATAACACCATTACAGGAGGTATTTGGTATCACGTGGTAACTAGTTTATCGGCCACGAACAATATGAAGTCTATATACATAAATGGTACCCTGATAGCGACTCACACCACAACTGATCCACACGACGTAGATGCAAATGCCAGTCTATGGATTGGTTCTTATGGTGACGGGTCCAGCCCAATGACTGGCCAAATCTCCAACTTCAAACTCTACAACGTCGCCCTCGAACCCTCGGAGGTCAAGAAACTCTACAACCTCGGCCGAACCGGGCGGTCCATGGTCATCAGCGACACGGCCGTCGGGATCGGGAAAGTCCCTGAAGCCCAATTGGATGTGAGGGGGGTGGTGGGTGTTAGAAGTGGGTTAATAGGACAAAGAGGTTCTACTGCTTTCGATGAAAATTACACTAACCTATTTAAAGCACCTGCTGGTTCTGCTTTCCAAGTATTCATTTCAACGAAGGGTGCTGGTGGTACATACGCCGTATATGCTGGAATGGTTGATGATGATTTTTCCACTTTACTGGGTGGTAATAACATATTGGGTCGATTATCAAATGGTTATTTTCAGATTAAAAGTTCTAACTCGGTAGAGTACACCGCATATTGGAATTATATTATTTACCCATTCACGTAAATACTCAATCAACATACCAAGACCCCGCGAACCCTGTTTGGCCAACTGCCCCGACTTCGTAGAAGTCGTTCCCTTTCCTTACAAACCCATACCAAAGGTTTCTAAGGTCTGCCGTTCCGAGTGGCTTCGTCCCAAGTCCGTAGGACTTGTTCCTTTCCCTCAGTCTCACAAGTTGGCCTACGGCCAATAGTGAATTCTTTTTTCGCCCTCTATAGTAACTATGGCTGAACTCGGCGAGGGACTCAGTGGGTACCTCGACGTTCAGGATGCGACCCTTCGTGCCCCCAGGCTCGAGGCCGTTTCGAACATCGGGATCGCGAACACCGCTCCCCAGCACGCCTTCTCCGTCGGCTCAAATCTCTACGTTGACACAGAATCTTCGAATGTCCTCACGGTGGACGGGAACGTGGTGTGTGAGGGGGTCAAGGTGGGTCTCATCGAAATCATACCATCCTACGATCTCGCGGCCGTTTCGAACGTCGGGAACGTCACCCAGAGCACGATTCAATTTTCGAACGCCACCACGGGGTTCGTGACCACGGCGAACATCGAGGTGGGTACGGCGAACCTTTTCGTGGATACGGTGAATTCTAGGGTGGGCATCGGGACGACCGAACCCGTATCGGGTCTCACGGTGTTCAGAGATATCGAGAGTTCAAACTCGTTTATCACAGAACGTGTGTTATTCAGGGAAACGTGGCCGAATGGTCTTAACTCACTCGCGGGTGATTTAGGAACCTGGGTTGTTACTAACTTGAACCAACAGACTAATCCCTCCGTCACAACGACACCCGATGGGTACGGAATCGTGGCTTTTAACGGTGTTAGCGCGGCTAACGGAGAATTCGTGTCACCCGCATTCGACCTGAGTGATTATGCGATAGTAGATGGTACTCTTCAAGCTGATGACAAAAGAAAAACAACTACACGGGTATTCATGAAGTTTTGGTTTGGTACGAAACAGTTGGATGTAAGTGGCGAGGTTGTCCAGGTTCAATTTTCACCTGATAATGGTTCAACGTGGTACACCGTTGCTACATCACAAGATAGATTGAACGCTGACCGTTTTACGATGGTGTCAGCCGACCTTTCCCCGTATATTCTCGAAACGTCTACACAGGCGAAAATACGTTTCTACATGCCATGGAATACTGTCGCGGGTGGAGATTACATGAGAATCGGTCGTATATGGATTCATGAGTCGAATGTTCCCACGAACCTCGGTGGTATGTGGCTCGGTGCGGGAGGGAATATCGGTATCGGGACGACGACTCCGGTAGGTCAACTGGAGGTACATGGTGAGGGACAAGCGACCACGACATCATTCAACCAAAGTGGGAATTTGGGGGGTATCCTCACAGTGAAATCCAGTGATGGTACCGCTGGTAGTGGTGGTGGGATCATGTTCGGTGCTCATCAAGGGTATTTCGCCGCTATCAAGGGGACTTTATCAGACGGTGGTGATAACACTTCGGGTGAACTCAGGTTTTGTACAAGAAATCCACCTTCGAGTAGTACAATGCAGGTCAATATGGTAATGAATAGGGCTGGCTACGTCGGTATCGGGACGACGGACCCGTATGCACCCCTTGAAGTTCACGGAGCGGATCTCACTGGGCAACCTGTTGGAACTACAGGTATTATATCGAGACATGTTGCAGGTCTCGATGGAGTTCTTAACATATTTGGTGTCGCGATGTCAAACGGTGAAGAGACGGTCGGCTTACAGACTCAGATTGATGGGAGAGCATGGGCAACTGATATTGCTGCGGGATGGAACTATGGCGGCGATAGTCGGTATAACCTCATTTTACAACCCTACAAGGGCAACGTCGGTATCGGGAAGACTGATCCGAATTATCCGCTTCATGTTGTTGGTGATGTAGCCATAAGTGGTGGAACTTCAAATTATGACTCCAGCATTCGTGGCGGATATGTTAATCGAATGAAAATAAACATGAATCTTGACCCCGATGCATCCGACTGCGATCGAATGACTATAAGTTTACACGATGATGAATGTGTGCGTATTCGTCGAAATTACAATTCAGTAATCAATAGTACATCGTTTTTCGGCAACGTCGGTATCGGGCATACGGATCCATATTCTCGTTTACATATTAAACAATCAGCTAATGACTCATCAGGTGCTATCACTCTAGAAAGGTCAGGTAGTGGTGATAGGTGGTATGTATTTCAGAATGATGGTAATGACCTCTATTTTGATTATAATGGTACGATGAAAGGATACATCCACTGGAATATAAGTGGTAGTCGTATGAACTTCACCGGACAACACAGAACCTTCATTAAGGATGTTCCTTTCAGTCAAGCTGGGGATCTAGAAGGTCTTATAGTATCCGCTGATCAAAACAAATACATTAAGATGAGTGACGGTGTCGAAACTGGATCGAATGCTATCACGATAAACGAGTCGCTTCCGATTGTATCCTTAACAACAAAGGTCAACGATAAGAAATGTTTCGGTGTCATCTCAGCATCCGAGGATCCCGAAAAACGAACTGAAATTCATGGTAATTTTGAATCGTTACTTGTAAAAGAACTCGGTGACACTCGGGTCTACATCAACTCTGTCGGTGAAGGTGCCATTTGGGTGACGGATATCAACGGTCCCCTCGAATCTGGTGACTATATCACAACGTCTAACGTTGCGGGGTATGGTCAAAAACAAGATAGTGAGTTCCTCGCAAACTATACAGTCGCCAAGATCACCATGGATTGTGATTTCAACCCAGCGACCCAGTCCGTTCAAATCATTAGAAAGGAAATGGGTGATGTGAACTATTGGGTGAAGACGACGTATGAGAATGTGACGGAAGAAGAATACTCGAACCTCACGGAAGAGAATCGGAGAACGATTACCGAAACGGTGTACACAAACGAAGATGGTGAGACTTTCACCGAACAAAATGAAGAATTTACATACGTCGAACTCGAACAGACAACTTACCAAAAGATTACCAATGAAGAATCCAAAACGGAACAAGAAGGTTGGGAACTCAAGGTCCGCCAAGAACTTGTGAATGTCCTCGATGAGCATGGGCAGATCCAGTGGGAAGATGACCCATCTGGTGCTACAGAGAAGGCGTATAAAATTAGATATCTCGACGCTGACGGAAACATCACAGATGAAGCCAATCACGTCTACAAGGCAGCCTTTGTCGGGTGTACGTACCATTGTGGTTAATCATCCGATTCGAGATCTTCGTCTCCAAGTGCTTCGCACTTGCTTCTTTACAAACGTCTTACAAATCTCACTCAAGGTTTGTAAGTCTCCATCCCGATCGAAGTCCGAAGGACTTCTCTCGTATCTAAGCGAGAAAGTCCTACGGACTTCGAAGCTTAAAAATAAACTCTCACTATATTATAAAATGTCTGGTGGTATCGCCCAACTCGTCGCTGTCGGTGCTCAGGATGTGCACCTCGTCGGTCAGCCCGAAGTCAGCTTTTTCAGGTCGACGTACAAGCGTCACACGAACTTCTCCCAAACTGTCGAGCGTCAGGTCATTCAGGGCAACGTCTCGAACAACGGTATGTCCACCATCCGCTTCGAGCGCAAGGGTGACATGCTCAACTATGTCTACCTCATGCCCATCAAGTCTGATGGTACCCAATCCGACGCCATCGCCGACTGGACCACCGCCATCTCCAAGGTGGAGCTTCTCGTCGGTGGCCAGGTGATCGATGACCAGGATTCGACCTACTCGACCCTGATCGCCCCCACCCTTTCGGCGACCTCTTCCTCCAAGTCCGTCGCTGGTGGTCTCTACACCGGTTCGGCCTCCGAGCGGTTCTACCCTCTCCGCTTCGCCTTCTGTGAGAACTGGCAGACCGCCCTCCCTCTCATCGCCCTTCAGTACCACGATGTCGAGCTTCGCATCACGTGGGGTTCCAACGCCTCGGCGTACAAGTGGGAGGTGTACGCCAACTACGCCTACCTCGATACGCAGGAGCGTGAGGTGTTCGCGGGGTCTCCCCAGAACATGCTCATCACCCAGGTCCAGAAGGCGGTCGCTTCCGGTTCCAAGATCCAGGAGCTCAACTTCAACCATCCCATCAAGTACCTCACCGCCGCGAACGCTTCGGGTGTGACCATGCTCGGTGATACGAACAAGCTCAAGCTCCAGATTAACGGTACCGATGTTGCCGACTTCAAGTTTGCCAACCCCAACTTCACCTCTGTGCCCCTCTACTACCACACCACCCACGGGAACGCCACCCCCGGTGCTGATCTCTTCACCTACCCCTTCTGCCTCGAGACGGGTAAGCTCCAGCCCACTGGTACCCTCAACTTCTCGCGCCTTGACTCGGCCCGTATCATCAACGACAAGCTCGACTCCGCCGATGACATCTACGCCGTGAACTACAACGTCCTTCGTATCGAGAATGGTATGGGTGGTCTTTTATATTCTAACTAATTACTATATGTGGAAACTCATTTTCCTTCTCGCCATCGTTTTTGTATTGACGTACGATCCTACATCCAGGACACTCGAAAAGTTTGTCGGTCAGCCCACACCTCCGACAGAGAAATCGTGTGAACACGCGCATTACGAAGCCGTCCAATTTGCCCAGAGCCCGTATGAGTGCCCCTCTCCGGGAAAAAGCTTAAAAGAAAGAGTGTATACATGAGTATATGATTCCCGTAAACCGTGACACCGTTCTCACCGTCGCCACGATCGTATGTGCACTCGGTATCATTTTCCTATTCAGGGAACTCAACAAGACGAAGGAGGAGATGAACTCGTTCAAGGGGTTTTCTGCTCAGGTGATTAAGCATCTCAGTGCCCCACCGTCAGAACCCAAGCCTGTACCCGAGCCCGAGCCAGTGGCTGAAGAAAAGAAGGAAGAATAAACATATCGGTCTATTATAACTTGCGAATGCGCAATGAAAAAGTACAAGGCGATAGCAGTCCCGGTTAGTTTCACTGATGGGAAACCACGGTTTCTCACAGTGAGGGACTGGAGGTTTAAGGATTGGATTTTTGTCACAGGGGGGTGTCGACGCCGTGAAATATTCAACCCACTCCGAACAGCTTTACGAGAGCTCGAGGAAGAGACACGAGGTGTGGTTTCACTCAAGAATGGCGAATATACCGAATTCAAATTTACAGTCAAGGAGAGTCCAAGTGTGGAACTCGAATACAACGTCTTTATATTCTTCGTGAACTATACGAGGTCTGAGCAGCAGGCCCAAGTTAAAAAGTTTTACGAAGAGAAACACAAAACAAATCTAAAAAAACTCATGAAACAACCCTTCAGGAAGACATACGACGAAAACGATTATATGAGCTATGATACACTCGACGAATTCAATTCGAGAAAACGTTGGAATCTTATCGTGAATAACGTGATAAAAAATCCACAGTTTTATGCGTGTATAAGTTCTTTGAATAGAAAAACCTTCTCTATAAAATAATGAAGTCCAAGGCTTACATTTTACGACAGATTAGTGAACTGCTCGAAAAGAATCGAGGTCTGTGTGAAGAAGAAATCGAAGAGTGGATCAAAGAAAATGAAGTAAAAACAGTCTATGAACTCTTAACCATCAAGAAGGAACTTTCTCAGGGTAAAGAATTTCGAGATGTTTCGACGATGCATTGGTTTAGAGAATAGTCTCGTAACTCAGGTATGTTTAAAAGTTGGTGTCTTCAAACCGGCTTTTTGAAAAAAGTCTCCAATCCATCACATGTGCTCCTGGACGGCGGATGTCTGTCCGTGCCATTTGATAGATTGAACGAATTTCACGAAAGGTACGTAGAGGCGGTGAAACGTGGTGAGCGTCTATACGTCGTCGAACAAAAAACGGAAACGTACAACTTTTTCGTCGATATTGATTACAAGGACAAAGAAGCCCTGGATCTTAATGAAATCAAGGACGTATGTAAAGTCATATGTGACAAAGTCAAACGTCATGGAGGGAAGGATTGTCTCATCTCCGTGTCCCCCCCTAAAAAATGTGGAGACTTGATCAAGACGGGTGTTCATCTGAATTGGCCTGGTTTCGTGGTTGACCAAACATCCGCCCTGGCACTCAGAGACCATATCCTCGTCGCTCTTTCCAAGGCGAAGGGTCGTGGAACGGATTGGAACGAAATCATCGATACATCCGTATATGGAAACGCAAACAGGAAAACGAAAGGAAGTGGATTTCGTATGCCATGGTCATACAAAAAGGCGAAACACGATGCATGTAATGGTCAGGGGTGTTCTGGGTGTGAAAGTGGTAAGATTGATCAATTGGCCTATCTTCCGGTATTTGTGTATCGGTATGGCCCACTGAGTACGATCATGAACACCACACAGGACCCATCTATGGAAACATTACGAATGGCGGTCGTACGAACGGATGAGCCTCAGACGACACATGTCGTTCCCCCGTCGACAGTCGTGAAGGAGGGGACATTCACGGCTACCCAGATGAAAGATGAGGTACATGACGATAGGCTAAAGAGTCAAATTGAAGAGTTTATCCGGACGAACATGGAGGGTCAGGGGAACGCGTACGTTCCAAAAGTTTTCAAGAAGAAGGATACGTACCTCGTCTCGACGACTTCGAAATACTGTGAAAATCTCAAGCGAGAGCACGGTTCGAATCATGTTTGGTTCATCATCAGTGGACAGACAATCTTACAGAAATGTTTCTGTCTGTGTCCGACCCTCAGGGGAAGACGAGATGGGTTCTGTAAGGATTTCTGTGGTCGACGACACCAGCTTCCACCGAGTATTATCTCAGGACTGTACCCTAAAAAAGATGACCTTAAAAAGTGTCCAGAAATTAAAAAGCGGGTCGAGAAACCCCAGGTGAAGTGTGGAGATGTGAAGGCTCCCCTCGAAGCGTTCATCAAGAAACACATGCATGGACCAGAGGATTTACAGGTTGTGAATGTAAATAAGGACAAAACACAATTCATAGCCTTGACGAATTCCAGTTACTGTGAAACGATCAAGGGGACACATGAAGATGTTGTGATGTCGTACATGATCAAAGGGAGGGAGATTCGGCAAAAGTGTCCTCGATGTAAGAAAAATACTTCCAGAACACACGGTTTACCTCATGACATCATAAAGATACTTAAACAATAGTACCGTGTGTATTGTAAATGATCACTCGTTCCGGACGCAAGATAAAGAAACCTGAGCTGTTTCAGCCCACGGAGACTGACCTCGTAGATGATTATGCGGACGACGATCACGATACGGATTTTGATTCTGATATAAATACCGATGAAGAGGAGGAGTATTCTACAGATGATGAAAGTGACAGTGATGCCGACGAGAATGGTAACCTTAAGGATTTCATCGTGGATGATGAAAGTGAGTCAGAAGATGCTTAAAAAAAACACACCTATAATTAGAAAATGGAAACGGATATCGGTAACCCCATCGAATACAATCCAACCATGGAACCGGAAAAGAATGAAGAGCCTGTACAGGAGGAACAGCCCTATTACATGGACTATCCTATGCAGCCTCCAATGCCACCACCACCTCAACCCGAGAAGTTTGATCTTTTTGACAAGGTTGACAAGTCAACGTGGATCATCGCATTCGCCGTATTCCTCCTAGGCTTTTTTATGGGGAAAACCATGCAACCAGTGATTCTCCGGTATACTTGAATACGCGACGAATTTTCCTATGTCCCCTACGATAGGTTTGATCTTTCCCGTACTATCCCTCTTTATCAGGGGTGATGGGTACGATGGAATAATGAACCCGTCATCCGTATCTTCTATAAAACCAGCGGTCGTACTGACTTTATCATCTGAATCTGTTTTGTTTTGTAATTCAAACGTTGGATTAAAAAACAAAATAAAGAATGCGCTGACCAAAATGATCGTAACGATAATCTTAAACATTATGTTTACTATATATGAATATTATTCTTCCTCCTCCTTGATCTCCCCGAGCTTCGCATCTTCCTCGCGCTTCTTCTGTCGTTCCGCAATCTCCTTCGCGACAATCTCATCAGCCTCCTTGACGAGCTCCTCCATGGGTGTATCGGGCTTCTCCTTCTTGAGACGCTCCAGGACTTCTGCGGGGTGAGCGATGGGTGGCTCATCGGGCTTGGTGTAAAACTTGGAGTTTTCGTCACCGGGGGTAATCTGATTCGCCATGGCACTCTTGCGTTCGTTGAACATGCGAGCAGCCTGAGACTGATTCTCCTTGTATCCGGTCATGATCTCCTCGAGCTTCTCGTTGGTATAGTGCACATCCTCAATCTTCGTGGGGTCAGGGGGGATGAGAAGCCACTTGTACATGTCGACGACGTAGATGTCGAAGGTGGGATCCTCCTTCTGCAGACGCTTCGCGTGGTTCGCCGCCTCATCACGCGTGGCGAACGCACCACGAATCTTGATACCAAACTTATCGTTTCTCTGGGGCGCCTCGGGTCCGATGATCGATAGGCACGCGAAGATCTGCCCGGGAACGGTCGTGTAGTCGGTTTCGAGGGACATTATAGGTTCCTGACGCATCAAAACTTTAAGTTCCTAAGTAAACACCTTAAAAAGGTAAAACTATGTCCAAATATGGAAGAGATTCGTAAAAATCACAACGATGCGAAGAGGGTGTTGATACAGTCTGTGGCTCGTGAAGGTCAACACATTCTCGATGTCGGTTGTGGTTTTGGTGGTGATCTTCAAAAATGGCACAAATGTGGTGTGAACATCAACATGTGTGATCCCGAGTCATCTGCCCTCGAAGAGGCGCGTTCACGGGCGAAAAATATGCATATGCGTGTCAATTTCTACGAGGGGGACATACATGCGTGCCCAAATAGAAAATTTGATATCGTGTGTTTCAACTTTTCACTTCACTACATCTTCGCTTCGAAGGGTCTCTTTACGAGTTCCATCAAAGAAATTAAGAAACGTGTCAAACCAGGTGGACATCTCATAGGTATTATTCCGGATTCCGAAAAGATCATCTTTAGAACACCGTACATGGATGATTCCGGAAACTTTTTCAAGATGAAAGACCATGGAAATGGCGGTTTCGGTGAAAAATTGTTTGTTCATTTGACAGATACACCGTACTACGCGGATGGACCAAAATCAGAACCCGTGGCGTACAAGGATCATCTCGTGACCGGTCTCGAGGATCTCGGGTTTACGCTACAAAGTTGGGAGAGTCTCGATGGAAATCCAATTTCCAAACTCTATAGTAAATTTATCTTTGTCTATAATAGATGATCGTTATCGCGCTACTCATTCTAGTAAACATGTGGATCCTTCAACAGACCACGGAACCCACGCGCCTGGTCGAGGTTAAGGAAAAGTATCGAATCCTCAGGAATCACATCAAGGATACGAACCATGAAAAGTTTCATATGCTCAAACGGTGTATCCCCATCACGGGATACTTGCGCATGAACGGTGCCGTCGGGTACAACACGAACAAGGGTGGTGAGATTGCAATTTGCCTTGATGGTGAAGTTAACGAAATCTTTCATGTCCTGATTCATGAACTGGCACACTGTACTGTGCGTGAATACGACCACTCTAAAGAATTCTGGAACAATTATATCGAACTTCGAGACATCTGCTTGCGTCTCGGTATTTACCAGAAGATTCCGGACAAGACTGAATTCTGTGGTGAACACGTCCAGGATAAATAATCTGTGTCCATATAAATGAAGACACCTGTCAGCGTTTTGCTCATGGCAGTCGCCTATTGGATGGTAATCTATGGAATGTCTCTCGTTCCGACCATGTCCAACAATTATCTCTTGAACATCACGTGGATGACCCTCATCATTCCCAACATGCTCCGTTTAATTGTCGGAAGTATTCCCCGCCTCGCGGTAGATCGCATCTTTTTCCTGACGACCACTTTGATCGCGTTCGTACTCACATATATTCTGAACATGGTCTTTGCCGAAACGAAAGAAGCGGTCGAAGATTCCACTGTTTCCAATAACAAGAAGCTTAAATTGAGTGCCTTGTTAATGGGGACATTCACAGCGGGTGCCCTCTTGACCTATTTTTTGGGTATAGATACCTCGATCTACAGTAATATGGGATGGGAGAATCAGGGCTTGACGATGTAATCCTTGGCGACGTAGAACAGGACCGCCGCGACCGCACCCGTGGCGGCGAGACCGACAACACTCCTACCCCCTTGTTCGTTAAGGAACTTGGGGATAGAAGTCGCGAGGCGATCCTGTACGGGCTTGCTCACAGCAGCGGCGGCACACACCGCGACGAATAGGGCAGTAAGCTGCTCATCGGTGAGGTTGAGAGGGTTCTTCTTCTCGGGCTTGGTGGGCGCCTGGGGAGTGGGATAGGCAGCTTGGGGCTGGGGAGCCGTCATCTGGGGCATGACACCTTGCATCCTGGGCTCGTCGGTCATCATGGGGGGTTCCATCATGATATCATTAATGGGAGTAGAATCCATCGTCTCTTTACTTTGACTCATATTTTTTTCGGTTGCAAAAGACGTGGACGGATTATCGTTGAGAGGGACCATTCCTTCGCCATCATCCGCGAGGTTCATGGTATGCACTTGATCAGAGGCCATTTAGTATAGTCACATGTTTTTGAATCCAAACCTCAACGCGTCTTTGTGATTTTGAGATTTGTCTTTTTCGTCGCCTTCTTGGCATCATCCTCCTTCTGCTGGAAATGTTTGGGGTTGTACATCTTCTTATGAAGTCTCCACAGATCTGGACCACCCACTCTGAAGTTTTTCCTGACCGTCGCCTTGTACCAAAACACACAATCCTGAATCTTGTTAGACTTGACTGTATTGTCTAACACGAGACACTCATAGTTTTCTGTACAAGCATCCATGACTTTACAAAACATGTCAAAAGAAGGGAAGATACCGAAGAAGGATTTATACAGTTTCTCTCGATTCTGAATAATGTTCTCCCTGAGGATGAAGACATAGTCGACGTTTGCTCGAAGTGCCGGTGGAAGATCCATCACATATTGCATCGTCAACATGAAGAAGATTTTCCAGTGACGACCATTCATGAAACACTGGCGAATACACGTATCCTTCAGGAACTTACTGTCATACATACAGTCATCTAAAAGCATAAAAGCTCCACAATTTGTTTTCCCATTACCCACCAGCTTACGCTGTCTCGCCATGACTCGCTCTATGGCATCTCGATCGTAATCTCCGTAAATGAACAGGTCGGGGATGAAATCAGAGTAAAAGTGGTTTCCCTCCTCTGTACCAGACAAAACGATCCCGGCTGGGAGGTGCCTCTTGTGGAACATGATGTCTTTCACAAGGGTTGATTTACCCGTATTACGCTTACCGATGAAAACACACACCCTATCGTCACTGATCGTTTCGGGTTTGAATTTCCTCAACTGAAGGTTCATTCTACTCTAGTGTCTCGTTTTATTTAGCAAAATTTTACTCATATAGAGTAGGAATGGCCGGTCGTCTGAGGCTCGCTGCCACAGGTCTCCAAGACGAGTGGATCACGGGTAATCCACAATTTTCATACTTTCTGATGAATTTCAAGAAACATACGAAGTTTGCTATGGACTACGTAGAGAGTCAATTTGATGGGAATATAGATTTCGGGGAACTGATTGAATGTAGAATCCCCGGTGACAAAGGTGACCTCGTGAGAAACATGACCCTGAAAATAACTCTGACTGACCCACTCCCTGATGATAACAGTGAAAACGATATGGTATGGTCACCGTCGATATGTACAAACCTCATCGAGTATGCTGAACTCGTCATCGGTGGACAACCAATCGAGCGTCTCACAGGCGAGTACATTTACATGCATCAACAACTTCACAATACAAACGACGATATCGAACAAACCTTGTACTTCCTGAACGGTCATGGGAACTACCTGAGTTATTCAGGTGCGTACACGTATTTCCTGGATCTACCCTTTTACTTTTACAGGAACGCATCCCTGGCAATTCCCACATGTGCCCTGACAAAACAAATTGTGGAAGTTCGAATTAAATTGAAACCTCTCATCAGACTTGTCAGAAATATAAGTTCCGTTGACCCGACAGACACCATATTGGATGTGAACGCATCGATTCTCAAGTTTTCTCTAGACACAGAGTTCGTGATAGTAACACCAGAAGAGCGGGGGTATCTCATGTCGAGACCGTTAGACTATGTCATCACACAAGTTCAATTGGCCAAGTTTAAAATGAAGGCTGGTGAAAACAAAAAGTCTGTCATGCTCAACTTTCAGCACCCTGTGAAGGAACTCTTTTTTGTGTCACAAAACATCGCGAATGGAAACATTCCCCATTATTACAATACGATCGTGGATGCTGAACTTAGATTCAATAACGAAGTTGTATTTAAACGTGGTGGACTTTTCCTCGCTTATGAACAGGCACTTAAACATCATGTCAACGCACCATCAGCCTTGACTCAGACAGTCGAAGCTTTTAATGGTAGGAATGCTATTCTGGGTCCATCGAAGTTTGGGATGTATTCATTCTCTCTGTCACCTGAACTACCCCATCCAACTGGACAAGTGAACATGAGTCGCATCTCACATAAACTGTTTACGATCGAGATAAACCCCACAAATTCCGTCTTTGAAAACGATACCCGGGTGTACGCCGTTAATTATAACGTCTTACGTATCGAGAGTGGTTTAGCAGGATTAAAATTTTAGGTAGATATAGTAGTAATGGCTGGACAAGTCCAACTCTCCGCCTCCGGGCCTCAAGAGAGATTTTTTACCGCGGATCCAGACTACAGTTATTTCGTGAAAAGTTTCAAAAAACATTCAAACTTTTCGACGGAATTCGTGGATATCGATCCAGATAATGAACCAGATTTCGGTAAGAATGTTCGTTTTCGAATTCCACAAAATCAAGGTGACCTCCTTAAAACACTCAGTGTAAAGATGACCCTCCCCACACTTCAAACGAGTTCCACTATGTACATAGAATCGGTCGCTCATGCACTCATCGAACACGTCGATTTCATCATCGGTGGGAAAATCATTCAACGAGTCACGAGTGATTATTTACAAATCTATTCGGAACACAACGTCACACAGACGAAACAAAAAGCTCTGGAACAACTCATAGGTAAGTACCCACTTCGAACGAGTGACAAGAAGGTTGGTGAAGTGACTGAGAGTGTATCTGGTAATACCGGTATCGTCATTCATAATACTCTGGGCATTAACACAGATGAGGAATTCTTTGTGGACCTTCCATTTTACTTTTACAACCACCCTGAACTCGCCGTGCCCTTATGTGCCATTAACCAACAGGAAGTCGAAGTCGAGTTCAAGTTACGCGACGCACAGGATGTAGTCATTAAAGCAGATGGTTCATACTCCCTCTTGGATGAAACCCCAAAATTGAAAAACTTTCAATTGTGTACAGAGGTTGTCTTTCTGGATTCGACAGAACGTATCAAGATTCGGCATACACCCATGGAGTATCTCATCACACAAATTCAGGAAGATGTTTTTGATGTTGAAGCTGGTGTGAATGAAGCGAAGTTCAAATTAGATTTTACAAACCCTGTGAAGGAACTATACTTTGTCATTCAGCGTCAGGGAACAACAGGGGATGGTGTATCCCAGGGGAACTTTGTCACTATATTCGATTACGACAACACATCGAACGTCCAGGATGGAAAGTTCATCTTGTACGAAAACCTCGACCATCTCACACTCACTTTAGATGGGCAAGATATCATCACCCGAGAGACGGGTAACGTCACTTTCTTGAAAGCGGTCCAGGGAGCGATCCATCACTCGAAGACTCAACTCATCAGGCGATTCTACTCATACTCTTTCGCACTTCAGCCAGAAGAATGGTACCCCACGGGACAGGTAAATTTCAGTCTCGTGAAAGATCAAAATCTCAGCCTAAGTCTCACCAATTGTCCGGATTTTAGCAGGCAAGTTCGAGTGTACGCTCTGAGTTACAACATTCTCCGAGTACGTGAGGGAACTGGACAAACTCTTTTTAACAATAAACAATAAACATGAACATGCAAACCGGTTTTGGTGATGGTGGAAATCAGATGACAGAGGAGTACATCAAAGGCATGACGGACATTATGCTACCCGTCATGGAGCAGGCGATGCTTCTCGCAGGTGAATATTGCAAGGCTTGTGGAAGGGATGTTATCCTTTCAGAAGACATGGAGTATGCGATGAAGTATTGTGCGATGTACACTGTGGGACAGAAGATCGGTACCCACTTCCCTGAAATTTATGAGACGGACGATGAAGCGGAGGAAGACGATATAGAGGATGTCGAGACAGAAGATTGCCCACCCTTTGTCGAATATTCAGGGGAGGATGCCCGCTTCATCCAGATGAATGATGCTGTAAAAAATTGGAACTCATGGATTCCCCAGAGTCCGGTAGAACAGATGTTAAAAAATGCCATTAATAGTAATGAGCACCTCTGAGCCAGAGGGTTGGTCTTTTTCAAATACCAAATTTAAGGTGTATGATTCGGGGACAAGCTCTAGTGAAGATTCTTCTGATGATGAAGAATTGTTTTCAAAAATGAAGACACTAAAAAAGAAGAAATTCAAGAAGGTTGTTCAGAAGGAAGATCTCTTACCAGAATAATTTTCCTGATCTATATTAAAACACCATGTCCGCCGTTACCAGCGCTATCAAGACTGTCGATATCGTCACCCAGGAGCTCCAGACCCAGACCCTCAACTCCATCGTTGCTGGTTTCTCCTTCGCCGCTGCCATGTCCTGGATGGACTTCATTCGCTGGGTCATTTCCCAGGTTGTGAAGGCTCCCAAGAACGGTGGTTCTCAGTACGCCCTCACCGCGCTTCTCACCTCCCTGATTTCCGTGATTGTCTTCATGATCATCTCCCGCATCAACGGTAAGGTGAAGAAGCCCGCCCAGCCCGTCTACGCGATCACCCGCTAGATGTTCTAGGATATGTACGTGCCTTTTTATTCATAAAAAACATGATCATCAGTCCGATGACGACGATTAACGCGATGTAAAGATATTCTTTCTTCCATCTTTGAACATTCTTCTGAACTTCAGGAATGCTCACAGGTGTTTCAATCTCTTCCTCCACTGGAACCTTTGGTAGGTTTTCTAATTTATCCGTAGACCCGGTGATTTCAAATTTTAATACATGTTCTTGGTTCCTGAAATCATATGGGATGAGTCGACCGTGACTCATATAAAAGAATTCGACTCGAATGTCACGAATAAACTTTTGTGACCCCGAATGGAAATGGTGTATGAGTGGGTCATCGGCACCATTAAAGTTGATGAAATTCGAACCATTCAGGAGGATATGACCTGTATAGAAGGGTGTCGATGTGTATACATCTTGAGTGAATACATCTGAACCACCCGACAGACGAACGATGAGTGAATTTGGTCCTTCAAGGTTAATCGCACCAGAATCAATTTCACCCGATGCATTCGATGTATAGTCCTTCGAACCAAAACCCATAAGTTGATGAGGTGTCGTTAAAGGGAGCTGATCATGATACCCATTCGTTCCCGAAAAAAACTCGAATGTGAACGCATTCGATGTTCCCACGTTGGAGAAGTTTAAGGTGTTTGTTTCATCATCGAAGACCACGAGACTCACATTCGATTCAGGGGGTGCGAGGAGAGTCTCCAGGTCTTCGGCGAGAACGTGTCCATTTGAATAATTTGTCGAATCAAGTGTAAAATTTGTACCGTCAACGCTGAATGTGTTATTCGTGGGACACGTTACGAGCTGAGGTGTGGGGATTCGAGCAGATATGAGTTTAATTTCCGAGACGTCATAGATTGGGTTTTCCAGGGTGATGACGTAGTCATTCGCGTTTGAATGCGTATTTGAGTATTCGTGGGATCCTCTAGAGTCGACCTGCA
>JGI24916J38487_100560_pt1 | contig 42024 bp, 42 predicted proteins | sample LinPfosmplate4_FD_38487 | JGI IMG/M metagenome (IMG submission 38487) | reverse complement strand
TGCAGGTCGACTCTAGAGGATCCCACATGTTTGTATTCAGTTTGAATTGATACGGACGTTGAGGATCATCGTCTGTTGGTTTCTCTGTAAACAAAGACATGAATGGAACAATGCGGAAACGTCTCCATGTGCCGTGATCCTGGGTTTTCACTGGTAACAAATTATTACAACATAATACGAGTGTAAATTGCGGAATGAAAGTAACAGGTTCTATCATATAAGGCGCACGAGCGGTAATTGGTTCCACACCACTGACCAATTCTTTCATCGGACCTTCATGTAATTCTTCTTTTGTTTCTGGTTCTTGCATAACCGCATAACGAGCACCCTTTAAAGCAACTACTTCTGGAGCCAGTCCACCGATTTTACCGCGTCCTTGTGTAATGAGCGAACAAGGAACTTGGACTTTATAGGTTCCTAGCACTGATGCCATTAGATCGGTCAATACCGATTTCCCATTTTGTCCAATACCCGTATAATTATTGAACGTTTGATTCAAAGAAGGCATACCGACGACACATGCACCTAAATGATTCCACATATATTCGCGAATGTCTTCCACTGGAAAGAGTTCCGCCATAAACTGGTTCAACTCGGGTATATATTTCTTATGTCTAGAGGAAGTAATCGGATAATAGTTTACATTCGTGCATTTGGTAATATAATCATCCGGTCGACCTTTTCGAAAACTCTTTTCCTTCAAATCGACAACACCATTTTTCACACCGAGTAAATAAGGATTGCTGTCCAATTTCTCGTAAAATTCATGATCGTAAAACAAATCACGGGCTTCTAGCATAATATTCTTTTTGTCTGCCGTGCAGCCTAATCGCATGACGATTTTCATGATGGTGTCAATACGTATTTTGAGATTTTTAGTGACAGCTTGTAATTTTTCGTCTTCTGTTGCAGCGTCAATACCGCCCAAGTATATTTGCAATTCACTGCAACGGGAGCGATATAAGTCACGTAAAGCATTGGATATGGATTTACGTAAATATGTTCCAGAATCGATTTGATGCCAACGATGACTCTTGAATTGCCACCAAATGCCCGAACGGATGTCAGTGCAAACAAACTCATCTTTGTGCATTTGATGCAATACTACTGCAATATCATAATCCCCTGCTCCTTTTGCGTTTTTATTGGGATTGGCAAGTGCACTTGCAGTAACCTGTTCAATCGTTTGATCTAAATAATAGAGAACCGTGTTTTGACGGACACTTTCATAATCCTCTTTGTTATCAGTTTTCGCCCAAAAGTGTATGGATCGACTGGAAATGCCATTTTCTTTGCGGTCAAATGACTCCCATTGCACACAAAGGTCATGTATAGAGGAATAATCGAAATTCGAAGTGCGTGCACTAAACGCAATCCATACAATCAATAATTTAAGGGAAGTGTTTTTCAATGCCCATCCAACACGAATCCATTTTGCGTAAGACCCCGTTTCATAATATTGTGATGGAAGAATCATGACTGTTTTGTAGATTTCATGCAAATTATAATCGCGCAACTGGTTTGTGATTTCCAAAAAACGATCCACGTGATACTTAAGTTGTTCCTCATTTTGAATCGCCGCGATTTCGTTAAGTGTAGCCAGATCTTCAACGGTCAAATCACGATTCGATGACGTATTGTTTATAGGAGTGGGTGGTTTTCGAACACCATCCTTTTCATTGTTGCTGTCAAATTCTTGAATTTGATTTACGAATGATGTAGTATAGAAATATTGAGGGTGATCTTTGTATCGCACAGAAAGTTTAGGCAAATTTTCGTAGGTCAAATAACTGGCCGGATCTCCATGATTGTTTTCGAATTCTCCGTCATTGATATCGTATGTGATTTCATAAACGTATTTCAACTGGTATGCTTCGTGATGTGGTTTACATGAACCGTAGAGTTGCCAGTTGGTATAACCGTTTGTAATCCCTTCGTCAAAGACATCGTTCCATGTATTTACAATGGGTAAATCGGTCCATGTGTCTTTGATTTGTTCGACAATTTTTTTACGCAAGATTTTTTGGCCACTTCGCGACATATTTAGTCCAATAATAATATGCAATCCGTCTTTCGTGATTTGTTTTTCTTCGACCGGATTTACATTGGGTTTTTCAAATACAAATATAGAAAAGCGCGAATCTTCTTCAAATTGCAACGCTTTTTTCAATTCCTCCAAATATAAATCGATTAAATCTACAATATAATTTTCATCATGTAATCGTTCTTGTGTATCCAACGAATAATGTAAATCAATGTCAATCGCAATGGGAACAAAATCATTCGTCAATTGTTTCTCTGTCAAATACTCTGTGCCGCCTTTTTGAATAATTTCCTCAAAATACAATTTTAAGAATTCATTGTAGTTTTCGTCATTAATGTAATACGAACCGCCATATATATTGGCTTTTTCGTCACCGATTCGCGTGTGTGTAGGTTGCACATCTGGATTGTCCTTTTTCGAATGACGATGTTTAATAAGATAATCGGTAAGTTTAGAGAATTTTGTTTTTTGTTTACTCGTAGATGCTTTGGGTTTTTTGACTTTCACATTAACGTTCGATTTACCGTTATCCTTGTCCATGATAATATATGATGACATTTGTTTAATCTCTTTGGAAAAATCAATTTTGTAAAGAATATTTTTTCGGTTTGCTTTTTATACGTTCCAAGAGCATTTATGTATTGTTGACCAAAATATTGGTTATTTAGAAAAAAACGACTAAATAAAATTGATTGTAAGGTAGTTAAAAGAATTATGTGTATAATTTATAGGTAATCATGAAGTTTTGCGAATCGTGCGATAATATGTATTATATTAGTATCAATGAAGAGGACAATAATCAATTAATGTATTATTGTCGAAATTGCGGGCGTGTGGATAAAACTTTAGCAAGTGAAAATATTTGTGTTTTGAATACACAATTGAAAAAGGGTGAACAAAAATACAATCACATTATTAATGAATATACGAAAATGGATCCGACGTTGCCGCGTTTGTATAATGTAGAATGCACGAATATGGGATGTGCGTCTCATGAAAAAAAGAAGCATGAGGTTATTTATATTCGTTATGATGAGGAAAATATGAAGTATTTATACATGTGTACGACATGCGATAGCGTTTGGAAAACAGACGACCTCTAAATTAAGGGAACCTAGGTTCCCTTAAGATCCCTCCTGGTTTGTATAAATTTTAATTGTTTTTTATGGAGACACATTAAGGTGAAACCTTGGTTTCACCTACCTACTTTTTCTATTCAATATTTATATGTTTGGTCGTTCAAGATCTTTTGCATCCATGGAATTTACAGGGAGAAATCAGTATGTAGGCTGTTCTTCTTGCGGAGGAGCTGTTAAAATCGAAAAGGATAATAATGTGTTTCAAAAAAAACAAAGCTATGGAGAGTTTTTAGCCAATGATAAGGGTTACAAAACAAAAGCGTTGAAACAATTTGTTATTAAAAAACACTATAAACATTTGTGTTTCCTATAAAGGAAACCTAGGTTTCCTTTAAAACCTTCCTTTTTCTTATGTAAGAATCTTACGTAATGATCTTATGTCCGGCTTAGGATGGTTTTAAAGGAAACCTAGGTTTCCTTTACCTTTAGAAAATTGATTTAAAGAAAGCGCTTAAAATTTAATTCACAAGTTATTTTATATGCCAGAACTCGTGAATTATACAAAACAAAATGATGGAGAAAGTGACAACGAGGACTTTCCTCAAGTAGAAGAGGAAGAAGTTGTCGAAGCACAAAACGTCGTAGATGATCTCGAGGACAGTGATATGGACGAAGATGTTGATGACGATATGTCCGAGCGTTCTTCACAACAAATCGATTTGGATATGCTACAACAACAACAACAAAACGAAGAAGAATTCGATTATTTACAACAAGGTTTAGGTGAAAACGAATATGAATCGGATGATGATGAATCGGACGATGATGACCAATATTTACAAAAATTCGACAAGGATTTGCGTAAAAAAATTGTGCAAGACTATCATCCCGAACTTATTATTCACAGCAATGAAGATATTCAGGCCTATACCAAAATAGTCAGAAATGAACAAGGCGTCATTGTCGATCCACTACATACTACATTACCTTTCGTTACAAAATACGAAAGAGCACGTATTTTAGGTGAACGCGCCAAACAAATCAATGCGGGTGCGAAACCTTTAGTCAAAATCGACAGGGATATTATTGACGGTTATTTAATCGCTTCAAAGGAATTCGAAGAAAAGCACATTCCCTTTATTATTAAACGTCCATTGCCAAATGGAGGTTGTGAATATTGGAAATGCAAAGATTTGGAAATCATCTAAACATTTTCATTCTTCAAAAAACCCACAAGAAAATTGATAGGTCTAATCCAATCCTTTTTCACGCATTAAATAAACTATCCTTAAGTAAAACAACCATTATGTATCGCGTATTCATTCCCTTTATTCACGAAGAGTTTCGTTATTCTAGTATCATAACGAAACTCGAAGAAACCGGATTTTGCAAAGTCAAATCCTTAAATGTTCACGAAAAAAAAGAGCTCAAAAAAAATGGCACCTTACGATCCTTAAAACATTATTATGCGTTTTTAGAAATCATTCCGAAACAGGATTGCACAGCTGGTAGAAATTTAGAAGAAAATTTAAAAGAAAATAAAAACACCCATATGATTCACGACAATGATCCCTCTAAATATTGGATTATAAAACCGTATATGACTATTGAAGACCGAATTTCCAAGGGGTTTTCATTACTAAATAGCACGAACCAACAAGAACAAAAACCCCAGGATTGGATGAATATTGATTGTGATGAATTGTTATGTTTAGAGGATTTTCCAATGTTGCCAACAATTCGAAGAAAGGATTATTTAGGAAAAACAAAGGAAGCGTTTCCAAATTGTTTGGAATTCTTGGATTCTTCGATTATGCACAGTGTTGCACAGAGAGCAAATAGTCGTAAATCGTATTTTGACGATTGGAAAGAGAAGGAGATGATTCGAAAAGATTATGAAACGTTAGAAAGAGATATGAATGTAGTCATTTCATTTATGCAATTTGCAACCTAAAAAATAATTGCACGTTTGATTGTAATGTAAGTCTTAAATAAAAGATATTTTTTTTGGTAATGAAGAAAATCCAGCTATTTGATATAGAAGAAAAATGTCTACTATGCATTTATTTCAAATTGAATCCCTTCAAACACAATTTCAAGGGCTTTTGCATCTCCAATCGGAAACCGAAGGAAAACAAGAAATCATGAAAACGAATTTGGCATCACTAAAAGGATTATATGGTGACCTGGTCAAACAAAATAACAAGAAAATTTTCTTGTTTTGCTTGGATTCTTTTTATTTTCAATACAAAACGTTGTGTGTGGAATTGGACAATATCGGGCGCTTTATTACCATGATCAATAATCGCATGTATGGCGACTATTACAAATTGTATAATATTATTTTGATGGAAGCTTCTCAAACCGACGAAACTGTGCAAGAGCTTATGTCGGAATTCAAAAAATTCACTGCGTATAAGGACCTGGATCCGTTTCATAGCTACCCAAAAGAAGAGATGATTCAGCTCCATAAAAACATATTGAGTTTGCTAAATCATTTATACGTGAAATATTTGAGAAAAGAGCAAGAGATTGTGAATTATAGTGAAATAACAACCTTCGGCATGGGCGTCGGTAATTTCATGCATACGTTATCCTTCGAAAACACGATGGTAAAGGAACAAATATTATTGTATGTCAACTATTTGCAGTTTTTCCATAAATCCCAAGAAAAGTATTTAACGAAATTGTTTATTCGTATTGAGCAATTTTTAAAGGAAGTCGAAGAAGATATTTTACATCATCGCGGAAGTGGACAAACCCATATGATTGTTCAATCGCCTTTACATGAAGAAATTTCAAAAGAAAAGGAACAAAAGAAGAAAGACTTGGAAGAAACGATTAGTGTCTTGGAAAACAAGATTGAAATAGAGGTGAAGAGTGAATCCAAGAAAGAAGAAGCGAAAAAACCAGATCCGATTCCACCAAAAAAAGAAGAAGCGAAAAAACCAGATCCGATTCCACCAAAAAAAGAAGAAGCGAAAAAACCAGCACAAGGATCCAAAGAAGCGCCTAAAAAGTAAACAAATAATATCGTTTTCTAATATATAGGATCATGCAAGAAGAAGCGATCACACCTACTTTAAGTGAAAGCACACCTATCACATCCTTTAGTCAAAATATTGATAAAAAGGATAAGAAAAAGGTGGAATGGTCTCCGGAAAATGAAAAAATATTGGTTGAATGGTGTGATATTGCACAATGTTACAAATGGCTAAACAATCGAGCGCATGGTAAACTTTCGAAACTTCATGCGTATTATACCATTCCCGCGATTGTGTTGTCTACGATTACTGGAACGGCTTCTTTTGCACAAACCAGTTTACCCGAGAATTATAGAATGTTTGCGCCCATGGTCATTGGTACCATTAATATTGCGGTGGGTATTTTGGCTACTGTGCAGCAATATTTAAAAATCTCCGAGCTAAATGAAGCGCATCGTGTTGCTACGATTGCATGGGATAAATTCGCACGTAATATTCGCATTGAACTGGCGAAAGCGCCTACTGAGAGACCGGATGCGGGTATGTTCTTAAAACATAACCGTGACGAATATGATCGTTTGATGGAAACATCGCCATCCATTCCAGAGGACACAATTAAAGATTTTACCAAAACGTTTTCGATAGAAAACCAAAAAGACCCCGAGAAAAAGAGGCAATTCAAGATGTTAAAACGTCCCGATATTTGCGATATTATTGTATCTGCGGAGGAGAACCGTCATCATTGGTATAAAGAATTGGATATAGCAAATGATTTTGAACCAACTGAGTTTGAAGAAAGAATGGAAAAAGATTTGCTTAAAATGCACAATGAATTGCGTCAAAAAGAGGCGGATTTATTGAGGAAGGAAGAGGAAATGAAACAGAATTTTATGAACGAAATACATGAAAAGGAGAAACAAGCAAACGAATTGTTGCAAAGAAAGGACAATATGTTGTATAAGATGGAGGAATATATCAAAATGTTCCAAAATGCACAGGGCCGCGAACCAGTAGAAGACGAAATATTGGAACATTTCCATGAAGAAGATGATAATTTTTTGAAACTGATTTTGAGTGAACGAACCATTAACCAAGTATAATGTAATTTCAAGCAAATGATTGAAATTACCTGTTTAGAGTAAATGTGTGATAAATTGAACTAAAATCACAATAAGCAATAATACGAACCATGTTTGGACCGATTTAATTAGAAATATCTTTGAAGGAGTTCGTTTTGTAAGATCTTGGATTACTAACCCATGAAACATATACGTAAACAAAATAATAAACAAAACCGATACAATCACACCCGTGTATTTTCCTCTAAAGAAGTCGAAAAATTGTTGCATGGGACTAAGAACGCGCGACGAAACCTGTTTTATAGAATCCATATTACGATTATATTATAACTCTACAAAATCATTGCTATCTTTTATGCACCAAAATGGTGTATTGACGTCGTTATTCAATTCTCTAAAGTAAATGCTTGCATGGTCGACTATATTTTGTTTGAATTCTGTGTAAAACGTTTTTTCCATTGATTCTTCATTGCTGTCTTGTGGTTCTTCATTGCTGTCTTGTGGTTCTTCATTGCTGTCTTGGGATTCGTCATTACTGTGTTTGGGGTCTTTTTTATTAAAATAGTCAACAATAGTCGGTATTACATCGCTTAATGTCATATTTCGCGGTAGATCTTCTTTAAACACATTATCAAATGCTTGGAATATATAATACGGGGTCTTGGTTATTCCTAGAAAGCGCTTGATTTTGGTTATCGAACTGCGGTATTCCAAGGGAAGAAGGGAAAAAAAGTAAAAATTGCCTAAAATAGGATGCTCGGTTCGATGGTCGAGCAATGTCATATATTCGTAATCATTGTGTAAATCCATTTCGTATTCGTTATACATGTTGGCAAAATTATTGTTTTCGCGTTTGCATAAAAACATGCTATACGGAATGTCTTGGAATTTGTTGCTTTCGTCTTTTATTGTATATAAACAAGGGTCTTGGTAAAACACCTGATAACATTCTTTTGCTATTTCAAAACCAAGACATTGATGTTTGTTTACAATTTCGTCTACACTTATCAATAGTGTTTTCGTCTCTTTTTTCTTCAATTCCAATCCCGAAATATCTAAAAAGGCGTAAATCGTCTTTTCATCTTGGTCGCTTTTGACAAACCCTTTGTAAATGTTTTCTAAATCTAAATCGCCATCTATATTCAAATACGTTAATATATGCATGGTTATCTTGTTTTCAAAATATACGTCTAAAGATGTTTTTTCGTCTTCCCCGTCTTCTTGGAAATTTGCAGCACAAACAAATGGAATCGAAGGAAATCGCCAACTACCTTTATCCAATGACATCAGATACAGCACATACGGAAAACTGTTTTCCAAGACCAAATTGTAACCAATCAAATGAATATTGTAATTCTGTGTAATATCTGCACCACATAGCGAAAAATTCGTCTCTACTAAGTCGCAATCATGCAAATAAAAAAACTCTTTTGCACGCTCTTCGTAATATAGTTCGTCTCTATCTTCTTGGACTTTTGGTTCCGATTTTTTCGGACTTTTTCCTTTAAACACCATTGCTTCGGACGACGACGACGATGGAACCGAAAATTGCGTTTGTTCGATTTTTTCACGTCTATTATTATTTTCAATAAAAAGGTCCATTATAGTTCTATATATATAGAACTGAATATTTTCACTCACACGATAAAGACAACGGAATATGTTTAGAGGAAATAATATAAAGACGTGCAGTGCTTATTTAATAACAACTAAATAGCTTGTTTGGTAGTATCGTTTAACGCGTTTTTAAAATGGCATTGCAAGGAGAATTAAACAGCACATATTATCCGGAAGGGGTGGAATATAATCACCATTACGAAGCGGCAATGTTGTCGGACAGTGACGACGATGACGTAGAAGATGTTGCGAGTGTGCATAGTGCATCGACCATGAATTCGCAAAAGAAGAAGCAGCGTAAGTTATTGGATAAGTTCCATGAACAAACACGTGGTTTCGTAGTATTGAAAAACGCAAAAAAGCGCAAGAATCGCATTGAGGGTTATTATACGTCAACTGTTCCCGGAGCACCTATTCGTAACGCGGTTACCGGATATCATGAAACCGATTTTATTGGAACGATTAAATTCTCCTATGGATCTTCATGGGAAGATTTGTTTTTCAAGGTCATTGATAATACTACGGTCGGTGGAACATATACTTTCTTTTATGACACACCGGAACAATATGAGAGTCATCGAAATTTCAAATTGAACCCGGAAATCACTAAAAAATGGTATATTCGTCATGAGCATTTGAAAAAGCTCTTGCGTATTCAAGAAGACGAATACAATGCGCGAAAGTCGGTTCAAGTAAAATAATCGATTTTTCAACTACATAAAGACAATGCGTAATTATAATTATGCATTGGCTCCCATGGATAATGACGTGGATCCTTGTCCCCCCTAAAGAAGGTGTGCACCATATTTTTACAAATAAAGTAAAATGGGTATTAAATGATGCCGTTCATTATAGCGATACGCATTTAGGACATATTTTACAAAGGCACTATAATCAGGGTCGGGATAATCGAACATACAAATACGAGGACGAGGCGGAAATACAATGTTTTAAGGAAAACCTTCACAGATTACAATTGCTAGAGTATTTAAAAAACGATTCAACTTGTTTATCTAAAAGGCATCTTGCAGCTGCTCTTTATTTGGAAGACGAGGAAGATCTCATAAACCATATGTTACGCGGGGGATTGTTAGACGATTGGGATTTCGAATTCTAATTTCTCATTATAAACAAATGAAAGGTATTAACAATAGTCATGATGTGGCAATGTATTTCCACAGTGCTTTTCGAAATGTAGGATTATTTGGTTCTTTTTCGCTGGCTGGATTGGGTGCAGCTAAAGCATTGAATTATAATTCGGACTTAGAAGGGTTTTTAATGGTATTTAGTATTTGTTTGATGGTCATTTCTTTCTTGGTTAATGTATTTTTACTATTACGATTAAAAAATATGTCTGTGAAATTTGATGAAATAAGCATGTGGATCATTATTAGTGGATTAACATTGCTGTTACAAGTCGCATTTTTAGTGTATGCGTTCTATTTAGGTACATTGAAAATTTTCGATGATTTTGTGAAATAAATGTAAATACAGAATTCGAATTCTATATTTAACAGAAGAAATCGGGCATTAACTCCTTTTCCTTTATATCTGGGTTAACGCGATATTGTTCTACATCGACATCGCGACTCACACATACTTCGTCGTCAATGAAGTTCTTTCCAGTGCACACATTCGGATCTGCTAAAAAGATATGTTTTGCGGCTTCGCCCATAATGTCTTTTTTTCTGGAAATATTTGCCATAGGTTCGCCACCCAATATGTTTCGCACAGGGGCGGTATCAATAGTCGTGCGCGGCCATAGTGTATTTACACCAATACCCGGGAATTCCTTTGCCCAACTCTTTGCCATCAATGTCATATTGAATTTCGACATGGAGTAATACATATGTGGTGTCCACCAATGATCCTCGTTTAGCATACTAAGGGGAGGCGCAATTACCAATACATTTCCATTACGCATTTTGGATATATGACGCAAACAAGCTTGTCCTGCATAAAACGTCCCGTTTATGTTTACTTGACTCATCAAATCAACCTCTTTTTTTGTTTGCATCAACGTGGGATTTAAACAAAGAGCACTTGCATTCAAAACCGCCCCATTAATCTGTCCATAACGCTCTATTACACAATCGATTGAATGACTGACTTCGATATTATCTCTTACATCGCATTGTATCCCCATTACAGAATGGTCTTTCGTCGGGTTTTGTTCCTGGATTTCTCGTCTGGCTGTTTCCAGTGTTCCTTCGAGTTTTGGACGTGGATTTTTTGTTTTTCCTAGGATGACTATGTTTGCACCTAATTTCGAAAGCGATTTTCCAATGGCCAATCCGATACCACGTGTTCCGCCTGCTATGACATATGTTTTGTTTTCTAAGTTGGTTGATATAGGCAAAAGGGACTTGTCCTTTTTAATAGACTTCAATACATAACCGTATCCTTGACGCAAATTCATATACTAGGTGTAAAGGTTATATTTTTAAATCATTTGTTTTTGTTCTTATTTTCGACATTTCTTATATTCCCTCTCTCTTGGAAATATATAAATGAAACTTCCTTCATGGGTCTATTTATCGATCCTGTTTATATGTTTATTGTCTATATTCACCCTTTTTAAAATGAGTAATTCCAAGACAAACACACAAAAAACACAAGGAATCGCCGTTTTCCAAGGCAAAATACACGGAACTGTGCTTTTCATCGATCTTGGAAATAAAGTCGCAATTGACGTAAACATACACGGTTTAAAGAAAAACGCGAAACATGGATTCCACGTCCATGAATACGGAGACATGAGTGAACAATGCAATAGCATGTGTTCCCATTTTAATCCGACCCATCAAAATCATGGCTGTCCCGGATCCAAGGAAAGACATGTAGGAGATTTAGGAAATTTGGAAACCAACGAAAAAGGCGTGGCACATTATCGATTTTACGACAATGTTATACAACTAAAAGGTAACAAATACAATATTATTGGACGCGGACTCATTATTCACGAAAACGAAGATGATTGTGGTTTAGGGGGAAATGCTGAAAGCCTCAAAACAGGAAACGCTGGAAAACGTATTGCTTGTGCTGTGATTGGATATGCACGTCCAGGGAATTGTGCATAATACGTTTCTTATTATATAATTTTACTATATAATGAGTAATACAAATACAAAAACCGGAAAAGAAAGTTCAGTTGGTCAATTTTTTCAAAGTATAACAAATTCAATGTATTACAATCGCCCAATGGAAATCGCTGTTCATAACGGTGTATATGGATTACCCTACGCGGTTATTGGTATGGTGACATTAGTAACCGGTATTTTTGCATATGTTACTTATACAGATTACGCAAGTGAAGTTGCAGATACCATTAACCAAGAAAGTGATGAAATCCGACAAGACATACAATATGAAGACAGGCGTAGTGAAGAAGAACAAGAACGTATCAAAGAAGAAAATGACGAAGAAAACGAAGAAATACGTAAGCAACAAGAACAAGAAGATGAAGAAGAAAATATCGAACAAATAGATGAAAGCAAAAAAGAAGAAATACTTGAAAAGGAAGACCAAGCACAAGAACAAGCTACAGAAAAACCACAAGAACCACAAGAACAAGTCGAAGAAAAACCACAAGAAGAACCCGGAGAAAAATACAAAATGGGCGGAAAAAAAAGCAAGAAACGTAGAAAAAGAAGCAAATATTCACGCAAACAGAGTCCCAAAAAAAGTAAACAATAGATCATTACATAATCAATAAATTACGATTTTGCACATCACTATTTACCCATGGATACTGGGTATCTTGGTAATTCGATAATTCCGTATTATGAATAGTCACTTTTCTCGAAATATAGGCTTTACTGAATTCCACATAAGACGGTTTGTATATTGTTTTTATTTTCTTGGAAAAACACAATAGTTCAGGAATAAATGTTCCATAACTAGTAATAATGGAATATGCACCCAACACAATTTTAATGTCCTCCTTTAAACATTGCTTTTTATAAATAATGTTTGGATATAGATACATTAGAGCATTAATGACCGGATTTTTATCATCTTCAGCAACAATAATAATCTGGCTGAAATTATTTGTTTTCAATATATTTAAATAATAAGATAACGGAGGCACAATATATTTTGGATGCGGGTTTTCTTCAAATACATCCCCACTGCGAATATGAATAACAACGTCATTTACGTCAAGTGACGCGCATTGTTTAATCGAAAACGCATGATTTAATATCTGAATTATTTTTTTGTGATTTCGCGTAAATGTCTTTTTAAACGATTTATTTAATTTATGCCGTAATAGAAACCCTTTTGCATCGGAGATCTCGTCACTCGGCAATGCATTTTTCTTCGTTTTCAATATCCGCATAATAAAATGAACATTGAAAAAAGGATGACGTGGCAATTTTATTCGGCAATTATAAAACAGGGCAATATGTAACACATTGATTAATTGCAGAATATTATTACCCAACCTTCCTTGCCATTGTTTAACGAGAATCATATATATATAAAATTGATTTTATATATATCCAGTCACGACGAATAAAATGAACAACACGATCGAATTTTGCCAAAATAGTAACTATTTTGAAACCTGGTTAAATAACCATGGGTCAAACATAAATCAAATGTATATGTCCATCGGCTCAAAACATAACTATCCGATTGTCGATTTCGGCATATTGCGAAACAACCAAGTCCAGTATTTTAGCAATAGTGCCTACCAAATGCTTCCTGTGTTTATTCGCAATAATTACGTAGAAACAAAGAAAAACCTGGTCGTCGTGGTCGATGATTTCCACAATACGCAATGTTTAGAGGAAAACATGCAACTATTAACATTGGAAATAGACGGTCATTCGATTCAAAACACCCATATTCTATTATTCGATTATGTGATTCGCCCTGAAAACATCGAAACATTATGCGATCCATTCCTTAAATGCGCGGAATCAATGAAAATGCACATGAAAAATGTGAAAATCGCCAATTTTATAGTATTTCAACGACCCAATGCACAAGAATATCATTTAGAACAAAAATTTCCATCCATCATGATGGAAATTTTGAAAAACAATTGCAATGGAAAATACGTGGATAGTTTTTACCAATGGTATGGCTACATGTTCTATTATTACGATTATTTGTATCCATACCAAAAATACCATACTTCAAAACTACAGAACATGATACTTATTCAAAATAAACTTTTAGAGAAAAAAATATACGCATCGCAATTAGACCCCTTTGATTATGATAAAATCGATGCGTTCGCAAAAAAAGATAAAAGTGACCTATACGATGCATGGAAGTATTTCAAAAAACACACAATTCACTTAGTTAATAGTTTAGAGGAATAATCAGCACAACGTTCGAAAAACATATTTACTTGTGTATGATCACTACCCGATACAAAATCATCCGGTAAACAATCCTCGTTTTCAGGATAATACGCAAATAGAGCCGGAATACCTTTCACCAGTTTTTTTTTCTTAAATTGACCAAATAACTGGAAATTATCATCCACATCCAACGAATAACATTGCACATTTCCAGGCATTTTTGAAAACCACTGTTTTACCAAAGGCTCGATGACTTTACATGGTCCACACCAAGTTGCACCCATCTTAATTATAATAATACCTGGATTTCTTTGCAATATGCTTTGGAATTCATCGTAAGACGCTATGGAGGTCAACATAGGTAACGGTTCCATTATTATATATGTGTAAAAAAGGTTTATATGTTTTTCCTAAATATTAACCAACCGATATAAAATTGATTAGAATAGGTTTTTTGCATCATAAGAAACCATCATGATGCAAACAATACTTTCTTTTATTTCTATTTTCCTAGTTATCATTACATTGGTTCATATGGAACAATGGATACAAAACTACGAAGCAGCCCGTTTAGAACTTATACAAACACATTTACAGTTCTTAAGACGAAGACAAATTCGACATCTGGCATTTATTCGTCCTCGGAATTATTCTCTACCTTTATCCATTTGCAAATATAACGTGTCAAACAATAGCATAATCCTTGTTTAGAGGAATCTACAGTTGCAACTGCATCGTCTAAATTGTTTCGTGTTTGAATAAGACGAACGCTTGTATCAATAATGTTAAAAATGGAAGAAACTAATTCAATATTTTCATCGGAAATCGGAACGATTTTTTCTTGAAGAGCTACTTCAAAGATAATCTTGAGGATATCTGCACAATCTTCGCTCTTAACATCTTCTAAGGAAAAAGATTCCAAACGTTCGTATAATTCGGTCAATAAAAGCATTACAATTGGAACATCTTTCGCGTCTAATTTGTTGTCTTTAATAATTGCCAATAAATATTCTTCTACTTTTTCGAAATAATTGTTTTCGCTTAACAATTTTTCCAAAATCGACTTTACTTTAGGCGAAATTTCTACATTGTATTTTTGGATATCAGAATCAGTAGATACAATGAGTTCAATAATGGCGCCGAGTGTTTTAATGTCTTCTTTCACTTGTTCCCTATTTACCTTTTCCTCTGATTGGGTTTCTAAATTGATTTTCGTTAGAAGAACGGGGGGGTGTTCTAGTGGTATGAACTCTTCGTGTTCGCTCATTATATACTGTATTCAGAAAATCATTTTATTTTCTTTTTCCATAAATACAATGTTATACCAAAATTATAATGCACAATAATAAACAAACAATATAGCTCCACATACAAGAATCATAGGAGAATGTTTAACGCCATAATACAATATGATTTCACTTAGACTTGCGTCACAAATAGCTTTATCACTGTCAGATAATTGGATATTAGGATCGATTCTTGGCATCTTATAAAAATATAAAGAACGATATTTTTATATTATTTATTCTTCCATTAAATAACGCAAAATCAAAGTGAAAACAACTGCGTGAACTAGGATTCCGCACATAGTAGGACAACCTGTTTTTGGGTCGGCGATTTTACAAAGTCCGCCTAAAAGTCCTTGAACCAATTTGTATGTATACGGGTTCACAATGATCAAAAACAATACTGTTGTCATAAGTGTGTAACGCCACTTGTCAGCGTTATTTGGCTTTTTGCAATGAATACATTCTTTTCCTGGCATGTATACATTAGATTTCTATTTTAATTTTTATCGTTATTATCATCATCATAACCACTTACTTGCACCATTTTATTTGCACGATGTTCAAAGTACTTACCTTCTTTACCACAATATTTTGATGATTTTCGGGATTCTAACACATTTACAAATTCATAATCTCCATTTACTAAATTCATTTCACGAAATTTTGAACATGATGCAGCATGATTTCCAATATCATATTGTTCTTTGAAAATAGCTGGACGATAATGAGTGCATTGTTTACAAATTTTAGGCGGTTCGTCTGGTTTTTCGTCTTTTGAAATAGTAATTGTCATAGTGGGAATCTCTAAATCAAGGAAATTCAATAAAGGAATCTTACATTTTTTGTTTATCATAGATTGGAATCCGAATCCATAATGAGCAAGCATACACAATGCAACGCAAAAAAATAAACGCATGGTTTATAAAATAAACATGTTTATATCTTTAAACCCTTGAAAGATATAAACATATGAAGGATTACACTATTTCATACACCTTATAGTTGAACACGTAATTGATCTAAATCCATTTTTAGACCGCATGTAATTTGAGGAACTTGATTGAACTGTTTCTCTTGCAAATTACTTCTGAGTGAATCAACCAGTTTTTTCCATGTAAGTGAATGATTTTGTGATAACATTTCTACAAAATGGAATGTAAGGGCGCCATTGAAATCCCCTTGTAAGTAAGCATCCATACTTACTTGGTCATCGCGACATCCCGAAAGGCAAACCACAGTTCCCTTTGTGTCTTTACATAATGAATGATGAATCATTTCCTTATTTCCCTTGAAATATTGATACGGTAAATCCAAAATCGTTCCACTGTGACAATTGTCAAATAAAGCAATTAGCGTAACGTTTTTCTTCAAATTTTCATCAATAATATTCTTTAGTTCATCGTCGACAATTGCATAATTGTCTACAGTCACAATTAACTCATCTTTACCGTCGATTTCGTCGTTTTTATAAGTGTCATTCCAATAATATCCGTGTCCACTAAAACTAACAAACAACGTTTCACCCGACTTACCGGAACGAAGTAATTGTATAAATTGATTTAATATATTTTTACGAGTTGCCTGGGAATCGATAAGAGTTCTTATGTTAGAAGAAGAATAATTGTATTTGGAAGTTAACATATGTTTTAAGTCATTTACGTCATTTACACATCCCCTTAATTCACCTTCTGTATTTTTGTAATTAATACCAATTAATAAAGCCTTTTTCAATGGAACCGGCTTAGACGATAAATTGGCATATTTTTTTGCGATTTCTCTTAATTTAGTGATTCTTAAATTGTAATATCTTCTTCTTTGAACATAATACCAACGATACACATTTCTCTTGTAAATGTTTTTTACTGAATTATTCATACGCATACGATTTATACGATATATTCTCTTATTACGAATGGATGTAATCCGATTCATAGTACGGCGATACCAACCGTTTACTTGCTGTATTTCTCTTTGCATTATAACTTACTGCGAGAAAAACTTCCTAAAACCCGTTAAAAAGTATATATTTAAAGGAAATTACATAATAAGAATCTATAGTGCTTCTACTTCTCTTGCATTTGCATAATGCTGATTATACATTTGCGCATAACTATTATATACCATTGCATAATTTTGTTGCAATGCATATAATTGATATTCTAATTGCGATACGTAATCCGAAGATACAAACTGCGTCTCACTCGGGTCATAATCATCGCAAGGACACCCTTCTATTTCATTAATAAACTTTTCGAATTCTTCGTCATATTCGTCTTGTTCTTCACTTGAAATAGCGCTAACATCCAATTCGTCCAATGTCATTGGACCATCATCTAAAACATAACTTTCATCTTTTTCTACATGTTTCATGAAACCCTTTCCACCCCTATTTTTAATTAATACCCAAAATACATGGTTGTTATTCGAATAATACAATTTATACGCCTCGTCCTTTTCGAATGCATTTTTTAGTTCACTCGCCACCGAACTGTCAAATAGCTTCTCGAAATATACAAAGGCACGCTTTTGTGCCATTTTTCCATCAACACGCTTCTGATGAATGAGCTCTACATAATCTACAATACCAATTTTCATTCTACGAAAAGTCTTCTTAATGTCCTTTTCACTAATATTTGCATAAATCGATGGAATATATAAGGAAAACTGCTCAGAAGACCCCCCCCGTAGTCGCAATACCAAATGTAAAGTGGACTCTTTTTGGATATTATAGTCGTTTAGGGTTCGACCATCTTCCAATTGTTTTCCAGCAAAGATGAGACGTTGTTGGTCGGGTGGAATACCCTCCTTGTCCTGAATCTTTTGCTTTACATTGTCAATAGAATCACTTGGTTCTACTTCCAAAGTAATGGTTTTTCCGGTTAGTGTTTTTACGAAGATTTGCATGTTTGCTTAAAGAGAATACCTTCAAACATTAATTATTCGACCTTTCAATTTTCTAGAAAATGCGGTGTGTTTTTCTATCAAATATATTCTTACTTTATAATGAACCATAATCTCGATATCCAAAGTTATAGTTTAGAGGAATTGCTCGGATTATTCGATTTACAATATAATCTCAATGTGGAGGACATGAAACGTGCCAAGAAAAAAGTCCTCATGCTCCATCCCGACAAATCACGCATGGACGCCAAATATTTCCTGTTTTATAAAAAAGCCTATGAACTGATTTATCAATTTTACGTCCATCAACAAAAACAAAACATGAGTGTTTCAAAAGAATCCGCCGTTTATCGACCAAACCAAGATGATCACCATGAAACCACATCCAAGAAAATCAACGAACAAATTGGCAAAATGGAAGACAATGTTTTTCACAACAAATTCAACGAATTATTTGAAAAAAATATGACGAAAAACCCCGACGAAAATCGAAATGCATGGTTCCGTGAAGAACAATCGCATTATGATGTTCCACAAGGCAAAGTAAGTTCGAGCAATATGGACACTATGTTTCAGCAAATCAAGGAGAAAAACAACGGGCTTGTCAAATACCAAGGCGTCCAAAATATTATGCAAACCAATGGCAGTTCGTCGTTTTATGACGATGACGACAACAATAATAATAGTTATGTTTCGAGCGATCCTTTTGACAAATTGAAATTCGACGATTTGCGCAAAGTCCATAAAGACGAAACCGTATTTTCCGTTAGTGAAAACGATATTCACCAAATCCAAACATACAAATCCGTCGATGAATTCAACCGCGCACGTGGACAACAAAACACCGATCCCATTGACGAACAAAAGGCGCAACAAATGCTCAAACAACAAGAAGAACAGCGTCGACAATACCAAATGCAACGCGAATACCAATCAAAACTCCAAAGTCAACAATACGCCGAAAAAAACAAAACTGTTTTAGCGTCTTTTTTACAAATCCAAAATTCGCAAAAATAATGTTTTCTACAAAATTGAAACATCCATATTTAGTTGATGTTATACACATCATCTAAGTGAATAAAATGAGCAGTGACGATTTAACCAATTTCCTCAATAATACAAATATGTTTAACATAAGCATACACGGAGACAGTAGTCATTGTCTCCCAGTAAAAAATATGCATAACCGCGAGGTCCCTGAAAATATAAAACAAGAAATAGCAACGTTTAAAGGAATCAAAGAAATCATAACTGTAGATATTGCAAAAAAATTAATTGGAAAACCACTCATCGTAAAATATCCCGATTCTTCTTCCTGGTCGACCAATTATTATTGTATAGGTGCAAAAATAACACAAGTAGTATCAGACGCATCTGTCATAGACGGTCAAGAAGTTACTGTCGATTATATTGTCTTTACGCGAATGCATAACGTTGAAATCCCGGAAAATACGCAAGTCGAATGGTCAGACCCAAACGTACTCTTTCATTATCAACTCGATCAACTGAAAAATCCTACTTTTCAAAATGGACATGTGAATCTATTTGTTCATCCGATCTTATTTAATGAGATTACGAATCCAGAATCACTTGAAGTCGAAACATACCATCCTCAAGCACTATAGAGTCGATACATATTTAAACCAAGGAAGATTTAAAATACCTAATGGATTTTTTTTGTTCCATTATATATACCAATGTTTTGGGGGCTCTTTTTTCTTGCATTACAATTCACCGTTTCACTTAGTTCGGAATGTGTTTGCACCACTGTTCCTTGTCCAATGGAAGGAAATAATACACTGATCATGGGCAATGGGAATGCAAATATAGAATATGTATATGCAATCCATAATAATCACGAAGTTGTTATGTCGGCATCTGGAACGATTTCACCTGATTCTTTAGACCATGGAACCGAGACAACGTCATGTACACAAAAATATTCCCGTATGCTCGAAGATGATGGAAATCAAAATTGCGATGCCGGACATATTTTAGCAAACCGATTAGGCGGATACGGAAATACCCCCATAAACATTTTTCCTCAAAACGCCAGTTCAAATCGCGGACCTTATGCGCAGTTTGAAGGAAACATATATGACTGTATGAAAACCGGGGCATCAATCGGCTATTTATCATGGGTCTTTTATTACGAAAGCGTCGACCATACACAACCTTATTCAGTGCTGTATAATGCTAACTTTAAAGGAGGAATATGTGCATCCTTGCGTTCGCAATTTGAAAATAGTTAATTCGATTTAAGGGTTTACGTTCGTATTTTCAAAAGAATCGACATTTCGCAAAATCGTGGGTGTTAAATAAGGTTCTTGACTCTCTTCATCGAAATCGGTTTCAATGAAAAGACGCTCCCGAATGTCTTCGCGATCCTGACTTAAACTATTCATTAAATTCATGCGCCCTGGAGTTCGAAATGGAGTCGTCGGATTTCTACTTAAAACGGGCAAATCTGCAATACTTTCGTCACGACTTTGGTCTTCTTCATGAACAAATGACACACTGTTACTTACACGTTGTTGTCCTTGATTGTCCTCGCGTAAACCACAATATTTTAACACTGCACTACCGCCTAGTGTTTGAAGAAGAATCGCCAGATCATCGCATAATATACGAGTCCACTCATTTTCGCCTAAATGATTGGTATCAATGAATTGGTTCAAGAATGCCAAATAATTCTTTATTCGTTCGCGGAAATTAGCTACTTCTAAAATGCTCGGTCCACTTCGTCCAACACGCGTAAATATATCGCGATGTTCTGGTTGCTGATTCTGAAATTTCATTCGCGCTTTTCCTAAATAAACTTGTGTGACCAATCTACAAAATTGGATTTCCATGAAAAAAGGAGATTTGTATAAAAATTCGGTAGTCACGTCATCATGGGGTATTAAAGGCGGGATTTCACTGATTTCATGCACATATTCTTCTTGACTTCCTGGCAACGTTCCTTTGATTTGGACAACACAATTGTCAGTGTCATGGGAAATAACATGATAATGTTTCTCCGTTTCCCCGGAAATCGATCCTAAAAACAATTCTTCTACAAACTCCTGACTATAATAATCAAACAATACCCCGTTTTCGATTTTCAATGAAACATTTTCCAATACCTTGTGTAATTCGTTATACAAGATTTCCCCGTAAATATTTCCCGTTTGTTCCAGTTCGTTTATAAACCAATTATTTGTAACGTGTGTGCAATGACCGAGTCGATGCATAACGGATGCATTGTGATCATGCCCGAGAGCAATAAAATGAAAAGGAATGTTTGAAGGAATTAATTCGGCCAATTTATCTGGACTGTTTTCACCTTGCGTAATTTCGCCGTCTGTTAGAAAAATACCCACTTGGCGCATATGACGATGTGTGTGTATGTCATTTTTCATTGTCATTAGTGCATTGTAAATATCGGTGCATCCCAATGGAACTACATCGTGCAACAAGTTGCTTAATTCGACGAAATTGTCCTTTGTAATATGTGTCTTGTTTATTACATTGTGGATCCGATCGTCGAATCCTTTTACGATTATATGTATATTTTCATGATTATTGGAAAAATAACGGATCATGTTTCTTAATGTGTGGATTAACAATTGCATTTTTGTGCGACCCCTTTCTGTAACATCACTCATCGAACCAGATACATCAATCATAAAGTGAAACAAAATATGCTCCTGGATCGGATCCAGTTTCTTTGCATTTACGATACACACACCATAATCCTGGTTTTCCTCCAAAGGAACAATATCTAGATTATGATATGGTTTATCTAAATAGCTGATCGTAGAATACGAAAAACAGTCGTTCATTTATACTATATATTATGAATGAACCGTTTAAGCTTTTTAATAAGAAAAATAATTTGTTACATCTTGTATGGTCTGCATGTTGTTCGACGTGTCATTTAAAGAGGATTTCTGCTCACGGAGTTTCATACGTGATAAAATATTGTTTACCAGGGGATTTTGTGCCACTGCATTGGACGGCGGTTTATGTTGCTCGTGTTTTAAATTATGAATCTCCATTTTCATGTGGTTTAAATTCGATTCGACGTTTTCCATAAATCCTTTAAACATTGCTATTGACTCGTTGTTTTTAGGGGGCGATTGTTGTGACGGAAACTCTTTCATAGTGTTTTGTCCCCATGAAACTGTCTTTTTATCCTGGTTCGATTGTTCGCCTAAATGTATTACGTCCAATTTAGGCGTTTCACTTAATTCATATTCGCGTTGTTTCATCATATTTTCCATTATTTTGTCCATATTTTCGAGAGGTATATCGTCTTGTGTTTTTTCTTTGAAATCGATTTCACGGTCAGGTCCGTTTTTCAACAGAGTGCTATATTCTTGTTGTTTTAAGGAAAATTGTGATTGGAGATGGGCTTGTTTTTTTTCTAATATGGCGTCGCGACTAACGTCCTTGTTTTCAAATGGCATTGGAGAAAACGACATAGTAGCGTTATTATTCAATTCGCCGTAAGATGCATTGGAATAAAAGGAAATGGGGTCTTTTTTTTCGTTTTGACATTGTTTTTTAAGGTCATCGATCATATACGTAACAGTTTCGCGATTGAGTTGTTGGACTTCCTTTAAAGATAATAATTTAAATCGGTTACTTTCGTAGAATTTCTCTATAATACTTCGAAACCATTGTTCCTTTTTTTCGGATTCATTGTTTCCGTAGTCTTGGAAAAGGGGGTATTGGTTCATTGATTCCCATAATAATTTCTGGTTTTTTTGGTGAATATAAAGAGACATATAGAGTTTCTCCTGATCTATTATTTAATTAATTTGCGTAATTAAATAATAATTGGTTTTATTGTTTGATCGTTGCTATGTCGTTTTTGTTTACATAAAAATTGATCACTTTCATTCTCTTTGGGGTCGTTGTCTTACCTTCTTTCATTTCAGATAATTGTTCGTCTACATTTTTCATTTTATGTTGAATGATGTCCCATGTTGCATTAAAGTCTATTACATTTTTAGGCATAACGAGACCGTCTTCGGTAAATATACGGACTTTAATACCAGGAGACGTGATCATTTTTTCAAAAAGAAATTTAGCACCGTATCTATCATTTCGGTATCCTCCTTTGTATTTACGTTTTGATTGCGTTTTCTTTATAGGTCTCTTTTTGCTTTTTCGATTGTTTTTTCTAATGTTTTTTTTTGTATATTTTGCCATAAATCTTTGTTATAATAATAGCACATATTATTTGTTATAAATTAAAATAAATGGAACGAAAGAGTTTCATTAATCCGTCGTTTAATCCGGGTTTAGTAAATATATTTATTTTTTGTTGCTTGGTGAGTTTTCTAGATTTTTTACCGCCGCCGTATATTTCTGGATGTGCGTGCTTGTGCAACTTTTCCGTCAATAACGTAATAATGAAAAACAAACAATACATTCCACATTCCGTATTGGTACTTTGATGACGACAGTTGTTTTTGATTACTTCGAAGTGGATTGGTTTTTCTAGATTTTTACCCTGTTGCGCTACTTCACCAATCAATCGATTTACTTCAGGGGGCATAGTATTTAACGCACTATCGTAATAAAGAATAAACTTCTGATCGCAATCAATAAACAACGAAACCCAATGAGATCCTGGCTGGTTATGTTTGTCTAAATTAAATACAACGCCGAGTTTTGTTTTGTTTCGCGCGAGCAAATCCTTTAAAGATAATCTACATATGTCTTCCCATACGCATTTTCCGTCGTGTAAAATGGTATCGTAATCAATGGAAGAAGGACCCAGTAGTTTAAAATGAGGATGAGACACCTCGTATTGTTTTAACACATCGCGAATGTCCCAATTGGATAACCATGAATCTGGATTGCTTTTCCACTCTTTTGGACTATCGGGTGCAAATAACATTTCATCGAATTCACGACGAACATTGGGATCCGGCAATAAGTCAATCCAACAGTCTTCCTGGCTACAATGGGTTAATCGTTTTCGCAATTCTTTGTAAATGGTCTTGGGTTTATTACTCGTGATCTGATCTGAATGGCTCTTGTTATAAATATCCCGTATTTGAAGAATTGCGGCGTCATTGTAACACGTATCTTTATGGACTGTGTTTTCGTTGGCTGGATGACAATTCAGTTTAGAGGGTTGTCTTCCTCCTCTCGCGGTTTTTTGTTTTCTGACTTTTTGTTGTTTCCGATTTTTCCGAGTTTGATGTTGTGCCATATTTATATTAGAACTAGAAAAATATTTCTATTTCTAATTATTCCATCTTGGTAATCTTTAGTCCTTTGGAAAAATCGATTATACTTGTAGGTTCGGATTGCGCGGAATTCTCAACCAACGTATCCGATTTGACACTTATCGTCGGCTCTATAGATGGCAATTCTGTTATGATTTGGTCGTTGGATGTAATCGGTTGATTGCTTGTTGTATCTAAACCTCCTACAGAATTGTCACTACCGTTTCCGTTGAAGAACTTAGGTGCAATGATAATGGGCGGCATAGAAGTAGTTGTGTTTGAAGGTTCTTTTACTAGCTGTAATTCATTTGAAAACTTCTGTGCTTGTTCGATCGAACAAATGTTATTTAGATCGACAACACGCACCATCTCCTCGGGTTTTAAACCCTTTGTGTCGTGGGTTTCAAGTGTTGCAAATTTATCTCCATAATGTTTTACATTCCAAATACGAGTAGGGTTTTCGACATCGTCCTTTAAACAACAATGTCCGCCCTTAATGATCTCTTCCACATTTTCGTCCTGGCTTGGCATAGCCGCCGGAGGAGGAGGAATATAACTGTCGTCGGTTGAAGGAGTGTCAATTGCATATCCTTGGGACTGAGTTCTATTTTTGAGGAAATCGGGTAATTCAGGTGATTGCGGCAAATAGTCTTCACTTTCTTCTTGTGTATTGTTTTTGAGTAATTCAGGTGATTGTGGACGATATTCTTCACTTTCTTCTTGTGTATTGTTTTTGAGTAATTCAGGTGATCGTGGATGATATTCTTCACTACCTTCATCGTCAGAAGGAGCTAAATGATAACTTTCACTGTCTTCTATCGTGGGTGTAAATATAGCGTCGTCGGGTGTGCTGATCTTTTCGCCAGTTGTGTTTCGGATATTGTCGCGAATCATATCAATAATCGAACGCACGTTTTTGTTTTCACCTAATAAACGCTCGATGTTGTGTCCGGAATTCATTTCACTGATTTGGTCAATATTGTCTTCTGTAATAATACGCATTTGCACGTTTATTGTTTGGAGCTCTTGGATTAATAGTTTGAAACTATAAGGAACTTCGACAATACTGAATGAACGACCGTATTTTGTAACATGCTCTAAACGTAATTCATCGGCATTTTCCAAGGAACCGACAAATCGCAATGGACCATCGACCATCGGACTCATAAATAAATCTTGTGATGGATTGTATACGGAAATTGTGCCACTGTGATTACAAATCGCCATATAATACTTATCGCCACGGTCCATCATCGATTCTTTTAAGAACTGAGCAATACCATGGGAAATAACCGTATCACGCTCCATTTCTCCAATACGTAGACCACCGTCATTGGCTCTTCCACCAACCGTTTGTTTCGTCAACACACTGCGAGGACCTAATGCACGGTAATTGACCTTGTCTTTGACCATATGCTTCAAACGCATGTAATAAGTCGGCCCCATGTAAATCTCCGATTCCATTTGCATTCCGTTCATACCGTCATATAAAATTTCATTACCGTTTGAATGATAACCCATCTTTGTGAGCATTTCTCCAAACACACCTATTTTTGATCCCTTATTATTGAAAGCGGTACAATCGCCGAATCCTCCAAACAAAGCACTTGCTTTTCCTGTAATACACTCGACGAGTTGACCAATTGTCATACGTGAAGGAATTGCGTGTGGATTAATAATGAGATCGGGACGAATACCGGAAGATGAAAAGGGCATGTCGCGCTCGGGAATGACATTACCGATTGTGCCTTTTTGACCGGCACGAGAAGCCATTTTGTCGCCGAGTGTTGGAACGCGACTTTCAATCACACGGACCTTGGCAATACGACGGCCTTCTTCGTCGTCTGTAATAAATACTTTGTCTACAATACCGATTTGGCCTTTCTTTGGACTCTTGGACGCGTCAACATAAGTCATGGGCATATCGATTGCGCTTCCAGGTGGCGGAGCACTAATAGTAACCAATCCGATCAAAATGGTTTTATCATCTACAAACGAACCCTCGCGAATGATTCCGTGTTCGTCGAGCTTGCTATAATCATAACCCTCCTTTAGACCCCGCACAAGTGGTTCTTTTTCAATATTCATAAATCGCTTGTCTACTAAACTATTTGCGTTTTGCGTGGTTTCTTCGTGTGCAGCATAGCTATTGAAATACGACGTGCGGAATAATCCACGTTTTAAGGAAGCTTCATTCACTAATATTGCGTCTTCTACATTGTAACCGGTATAACATGCGATCGCTACGATGACGTTTTCGCCATATACGTTTTCTTCGCCGTTAATCGCTTCCAAATACCGACTTTTTACGAGCGGAATTTGACCACTGTTTAACACAACGGCAGTTTTGTCCATACGGTTTTGATAATTCGTGTGATATAGCGAACACGCTTGTTTACTTTGCCCACATGAAAACGAATTACGTGTAGCTGGATTGTTTTCAGGGAAAATGATTAAATTACACATCATACCCAAAATAAGGGAATTATGGATCTCACAATGCGTATATTTTTTTAGATGACTCGTTGGTTCTACATCCGTTTTGTTTTCGTCTTTCATGCGACCACTTTCAAATGCATCCACGTCGAGTGCAATTAGCGCATTTTCAGTTACGTTATTATCTACGTAATCAATGACCGCTTTGTTTGTTAAAAAACGCTCTAATTTAGCGGGATTGGTTTCGCCATTGACTCCTGTATATAACTCGTCCAAATCATAGATTTTCATTTCCTCGGGTTGCAAATCCACAGCGGGTTGTTTTTCATTGAAACCACAAATCAAATCCTTCCAAGAAAATTCACCGTCTTCGATTTTACGAATGATTCGTTTTGATGAAAAAGACGCCTTTTTCGTCATTTCATCGCGATAGAAAATTGGACGACACAAACGCCCTGCGTCCGTACATACAAATACAGTGTTTTGGCGAATATCGAAACTTGCACTCGAATACGTAGGCACCAAAGCATTACGGCGATACAAATTGAAAACGCGAATACATTCTTCGGGTTGATCAATCATACCTGCCCAAAATCCATTTACAAAGACCTTGGTCAATCGCGACAATTGATAAGGATTGTATTCACAAATAGGCTTTAAAGACCATTTTTCCTTTAGCCAGGCAATCATAGGTTCGCGAGATACACCTCGTGTAATATAAGTGGAAATGGCTAAATGTTTGTGTAAACCGATGCTTCCACCATCAGGAGTATCAATGGGATCAATAAATCCCCATTGGGAATTGTGCAATACGCGCGGACCGACTAATTTCACACTGCTGTCTAAAGGCAGATTCGTTTTGCGTAAATGATTAATAGCGGAATTGAAGGAAAGACGATTGAGATCTTGTAAAACACCAATACGTTTTGTGTGACTATAAGCACCCCAATTCCCTTTGAAGGCTTTTTGGAACCCTTTTTCCAAAATTCGCTCTTGGAATGCTTCTTGAAAATTCTCTACAATGAGTCCATACAAATTCGATTCATACATTTCTTGATTGTAATACAGTTTTTTCTCAAAAGTCAATTGAACCGCATGTAATTGCATGGACCAATATTCGCGATACAATTCGTTCAAAAGGGTACCAATGAGTTCCACACGTTTAAACTTGAAACTATCACGATCAGTGGGCGGCTCTAAACCAGTATATACGGACAATAGTTTGAAAACAATGTGTCCCAGATAATACGCCTTTTCAATGTAATTGTCCTCGCCAATGTGAGGCAAGAAATAATCATTTAGGATTTCTAAAGCATGGCGAATACCCCCCGGACCCTTGGTTAACAAAGCAATGTATTGTAAGGCATTTTGTTGGTTATTTACAGTCGAACCATCATGAACACTTGGAATAAAAAGGTCGATCATGGATTCGTATTTCTCCATGTCCAAGAGACAATAAGAAATAATGGATTTATCGCTAATAATACCAAGAGCACGGAAAACAATGAAAAGAGGGACGGGTGCACGGACATTGGGAATATTTACGACGATATTTTTGAAAGTAAATGTCTTTGTAGGTGCTTTAATACGAACGGACATTGTTCGCACGGGTTTGGAAATATTTTCCGATACACTGCGAATTTCAGCGGAATATAGATGAATGTCGTCGGTGGATTTCTTTACATAAAGCATATTGTCTGCGAATTTCTCTTGGCACACGACTGTTTTTTCTTTGCCATCAATGATGAAATAACCTCCTAAATCATTTTTACATTCGCCCATACTGAATCGGACCTCTTTCGGAAGTCCTTGTAAAATACAGAAATCGGATTGCAGCATAATGGGAAAGTTACCCAAATAAATACGTTTTAACGTATGGTTACGTTTAAAGGTTTGTCCGTCAAAAGATTGATTTAACGTGTCCTTTAATTCCTTGGCTTGTTCTGTCGTAAGCTCGATTTGTGCGGGTTCTTCTGTATTTGCCTTTGGTTTTCTTTTGGTGGGTTTGGGACCACCACCACTTACAAAATCATCGTTGGGAGATTCGGTTGATCCGCCTTTTTGCAATAATTCTGGTATTTCGCCTTCGTTATACGTGTCACTAAATTCTACATCTACGTCATAGTGAATGGACATGGAATAATTCATATCACGTAGACGGGCTTCATTGGGAAACATGAAGCGTGGGTTGTTATTGTCGTAAATCACGGGTTTACCAAAATAAAGCTTGTTTCCGTCTTTTCCTCCCATGTATAATTTGCAAAAACTCTTGTATTCATTTGTAGATGAATCTTGGCGAGAATACAATGTAATAGGGTTTTTCTCTTTGAATATTTGATAAATACTGTGTTTATAGAAGTCATTGTAGGAATCAATGTGATATTTGACTAAAGATTGGGGATTATCCTCAAAATACTTATTGATTATTTTCCAGATTACACTTTCTTCCATGGAATATATGTCTTATAAATTCTCTATATATATTTACAAGACATAGTCTTTACCTAAGGGAAACCTTGGCTATGACCCCATCCTTTTTATCGTGTAATGATCTCATGTAAGGATCTTACGTGCGACTAAGGATGGTTTTAAAGGAAACCCAGGTTTCCTTTACTGGGTTTCCTTTATTTATAAAATTGATTTGTGTTTTTATAGTAAATTATACGTATTTATACAATATGGAACAAGTGAATATTATTGAAGGTGAATCTGTTTCCCAGAACAATGTGATTATACAGGAAGAGTTAATTCCGTGTGTTGAGTTAAATAAAACGTTTCATCATACAATTACTAATTATGGATTCGATAATTTAAGTATTGCATTGGTGAATGAAATCTACAGAGACGGTCGTGTATTTTCACATTTTATTGAACATTGGTTAACAACAACTTATCCGTTAGTGCATATATCGGGTTGCAAAGATCATGATTTTATTGACCCGAATAACAGTCAAATTATATTTGATGAAAAAACATTTACAAAAGGTGGATGTAAGTTCATGCCATCGAATATGATTGGAACAGGAAGAACATTTAATCAATCGGATTTTGAAGAAAAAGCGAACAAATTAATTTATTGTATTGTATCGAATATACATTTTCCCGAAATAAAGATTCGGTTTATACGCGGATCTATATTAATGAAAAAATATCCAAAAGGAATTATCTATTTAAAGGATCACGATGAGCTATTTCACTCTACATAAGTGGGTTAAACTTAGCAATTAATTCTGGTTTAGATATGGATTTTGGACCCACTGTATTGTTAAAGTCGTATGTGATTGTAGATAAATTGTTGATGTTATCTGTTGTAGATTTCCCGTTTGCGAATCGTATGAAATAATGTGATTGAATACTTTTTTCATGCACCCGTGTATCGATTGTTCCTGCATTCACACCAACACGACGAAATGAAATATCTGGATTTTCGTCTTTTTTAACAAACAGGAAATTTAGTGGTTCTAATTTTTCACTTACAATTCTGTTTGTTGATCTTTTTTCCCAAATTTGAAATACACACGGAACATCATGTTCAATACCCTCTACTAAGAATGAATTTTCAGGTAAGTCCGTTTCAAATAGAAGATGGAAATGTAATGGGAATTTATTCTTTAAACTCTGTTTTTTAAAACTCTTGGGTAATATAAACGAAATACTATTGCCAAATTCACATGATTTTTTAATAAATTTAATGGCTAATGATGATTGACGACCAAATGGCGGATTACCTATAATATGTATTTTCGGAAATGTATGTATAATATTCGCGTAGTTATATAGTAAATAATCTTGTTTTGTAATTTCGTCATTTTCCGGTTCTAAATCATAGAATTTGAAATGTCTTGTTAACGATTTAATACCTGTAATAAAAGAACCGTTTCCTGCACTTGGCTCCAAAATCAAATCATCATGATTTATTTGTAAATGTTTTTTCACCACATTTAAACACAAATCTACAACGCTTTTTTTTGTATAATACTTGTCAATCGTATTACGATTTAATCCTTTTGTTTGTTTTTTTTCCATGAATATAATTGATTTAACTAGTAATGTTTAAATCAATTTTTTAAGGGAAACCAAGGTTTCCCCTATGACTAAGGGAAACCAAGGTTTCCCCTATGACCCCTTCCTATTTCTTATATAAGGATCTTACGTCCGGCTGAGGATGGTTTTAAAGGAAACCTGGGTTTCCTTTGTCCGGCTGAGGATGGTTTTAAAGGAAACCTGGGTTTCCTTTAAATGGTAACGTGTTCGTCAAACATAGAATATACGTCTTTGTCGTGTGTAATAATTATAATGGCCTGTTTTTCTTTTTTGAATTGTTTAATAATATCCAATAACTCGATTTTCAATTGTTTATCCAAGGCGTTTGTAGGTTCATCCAATATTAAAATACGACTGGGGTTAATTAATCCGCTAATAATATTTACAATCTGACGTTGACCTCCAGATAGTTTTTCACCCATCGGACCACAATCGTTTTTCTCTAAATCAATATCCTTGTATAGTTCCTTAATTTTCGGATATTGCATAATGAATTTCATTTTTTCGATACAATAATCTGTATCACTACATCCATATAACAAGTTTTCCAAGACATTTCGATCAAATAACTTCGAGTTTTGATTAATATACGTTATATTTGTGCGAACATATACCGGATCAATGTCTTCAATATTAACCCCGTCGATATATACATTACCCTTATTACACTTGTACATTTTCAAAAACATTTTACACATGGTACTTTTTCCTCTTCCAGAAGGTCCAGTCAACCCAATGATTTTATGATCTGTAGTATGTAAATGTAAATCAATATCTTTAAAGATTACCTTATTTTTAAACTCAAAACATACATTTTCCAACTCTAAGTCATGGAAATTCAGGTTCTTTGGATCATATGTTTTGTCTTTACATTTTTCATAATTTTCTTGCAAATTATCGAAGTGCTGAATTAATGCTTCTGAACGTCCAATGGTCTCAATAAACTCGGGTAATATATTTATGGTATTTAATACACGGTCACGATACATGAGCAAAATAGTGAAGAAAGTTACAAATCCGATTTGTGTAAAATGCCCCTTTTTGTATAAAGAAATACCCACACCAATACACAACAATGTAGTAATCAATACAATCGTATTTACAACCAACAAGTTGTTGTCCAAGAAACTGTAAAATTGGAACGATTTAGAGGAACTTTCATTTTTCTTTTCCTTCAAAATTGATAATTCGCTGTTTGTTTGACCCCGAGAAACGATTTTGTCCACATTGTTTAGCATTTCCAACAAGTATTTTTCCGTGTCATTAACTTTCTCTTCGTAATCCTTGTTTTTCTGAATCAATGGTTTCCAATACCACATTAAATACAACATCCACGCGGCGTTTCCAGCAATGAAAATGCTACCAATACTAATGTGTTGATATAAAATGTAACCTATCGATACAAATAAAAAGACAATATTCGGAATATAAAACGAAATGAGATCATTTAGAACAGAAAACGTGGTGGAGCTAACACGATTGATAGGTGAAATCATTGACGTAAAGTTTTGATTACTAAACTCTTCGTCATTCGATACCAATAACATACGGACCAATTGATATCGTGTCCATTGATATAATTTAGACAAAAGTCCATTTTGAAAATAACGGTAAATAAAACACACACCAATGTAAATCAATGATAAATAAATAAAATAAGTGAAATACAATTGTGCTTGTTTGAAGTTTTTATTACTTAATTCCGTTAGAATCATAGCCGTAATTCGGGAAAATCCAATACTTTGAATAATATTATTGATAAAACTGGTTCCCAAAATAACAGATGCCTTAAATCCCTCTTCTTTCATAAAATCGCTAATTAATTTGTAAATAATTGACATATATAAAGTATATAAAAGACACATATTTTAATTTCGCGTTACACACAACTTTTTTTATAGAGGTATGTTATAAATGGAAGATCGCGTTTTCGGTAACTTGTTTGGTCCTTTAAGTCGTGAGTATTGCCTTTGGTTCTACTGGTTGGCTGTATTGGGTTTCGTATTCTTGATTCTTACGATTGTAGGAGGTTTGGTAATGCTTTTGAGTGCAAAGAAGTTCTCTCCTGAGCTTCTTCACTCTGTTGTAATGACATCCATCATGTATGGTATCTTCTACTTCCAGAATCGTCTTCTTTATTCTATGTGCATCCAATAAATATTTAGGAAAAAGCGTTTAACGCGGAAGCGTTTATTGTGATTATAATACAAATTTCATGGATACTTTGTATTATAGTAATTATTGCAAACATAGCCAACGTGTTTTGCAATATTTAGTAAAAGCGAATTTGACAAACAAAATTAGTTTTCTTTGCATCGACAAACGACAAAGAGACGCAAACAATAACCAAATTTATATTGTTCTCGAAAACGGCCAAAAAGTAGTCATGCCGCCACATATTCAATCGGTTCCTGCATTATTGTTGGTAAATAAAAACTACAAAGTCATTTTGGGCGATGATATTATTAGCCATTATCAACCATTAGCACAAGAGGAAGGAAAAAAGAAATCAGCCAACTTTCAAGGAGAGCCTATTGGAAGTAGTTTAAATGCATCAAGTGGCGGTGTAAATATATATTCCGAACCATATACAATGTATAACTTGACCTCAGAAGAATTGAGTGCAAAGGGGAATGGGGGTCGTAGACAATTATATAATTATGTAAGTGCCAACGAAGATATAATCAGTATTTACACGCCTCCAGATACATATACACCGGATAAAATAGAAAACGATGTAACCGTAGATAATTTACAACAGCAAAGAATGGACGAAATCCAAGGCCAGCAACAAGCTTTTGTTCCCAAATTATAATGGAAATGTAATAAGATCACCTTGCGGACCCGTATGTCCTTTGTTACCTTCGGGTCCTTGGTCGCCTTGTGGTCCTTGTGGTCCTTGGGGTCCATTGTCTCCTGTGACGCCAACTGGAACGTTTATACTTAAGACCTGATTTCCGATATCACAGGAAAGAGAAGCCTCGAATTTATTTTGCACACTACTGTTTTTCGAATCGGAAATTTCCACGGTTAAATACGATCCATTGGGATTTTGAAGCAATTCTAAATAATGTTTTAGTATAATTTCGTATTTTGCTAATTTTTCTTGTGGAATACTGTTTTGACTATAACTGTTAATAGTATTTACTTGTATATTATTTTGCATTATTTCTTCTATTCCTGCAAACCCTTCTTTTGTATGTGAATTAATAAATACAATTACTAGAAACAAAATAAGTATTAACACATAGGACATTGTTTTCATTAGTTATCTATATATTCCTTACAGATAAATATATAGATGATGATACCCACATTATTGTAAATATGGAATATATTGATTCGGTATTTCACTAATGCCTGCTTGACCGGTTGAACCGGTTGAACCTATAAGACCGTTCGGACCATTTGGACCACGTGCACCGTTTTCTCCCTTTGGACCTTGTGGTCCACTTGGTATATACATTTCCATTTCGTAGCTGGCTGGACCTGTAGCACCGTTGTTTGAAGGATTTAACATTGAAAAAGGAGTGTTTGGAGTGCCATTTGGAACAACTGTATATTTAACATCAATATTATTTGGATATTTTTGAACATAATCGTTGATCGTAGTTAGACGTTTTATTAATTGTTCTAAATATGCACCTGCCTCGGCGTTCCATTTATCCACAATACTTTGTGCTTCCTTATCGAATCCGTTTGTTGTTGGGCGTGTAGGTTCACATGGAATCGCTGCTGCACGATCTTCATCGTCGATCCATTTTTGAAATTCGACATACCAGTTATAACATCTTTTATTTAATCCACCTAATACGTTTTCCGTGTCGCTTAATGTGCGTCCAATTAATCCATGGTTCATATCTTTTTCAATATTGTTAATATCGACAACATCTTTCGGGTTCAATGAAAAATTTTTGGCTTCTTGCACAACATAATCGCATGTTGTTAATGTATTTTGGTATAAGTTCTGGTAATTAATACAACCTGGTCCACCAGACGATAAATAATATTGATTTTTGTCATTATAAGCCATAATACTATTGGGGTTAGCACAATTATTTACAGAGGTCTCGTTATATACTAGCGCATTGCTTACGTCGGTTGTCAATTCGTTATATGTTAGGTTTGGCGTCGATTTGTATCCAGGAATAGCTTTACTATTACTTGTGGCAGGAGCACCTCCGGTTGCAAAAATCATGTTCCATTCCATATTATCAATTGATTTTGATAGATTCGTATTTACATTGTTCAAACTTTGTGCATTGTAGTCATCTTTTACATTACCAAAAGCCGCAACAGAAGAAGGAGTATTAATGGCTTTTTTAACTTGATTTAAATTATTGGCCAAATTATTTGAAGTATTATTAATTTTTTCTAAAGTTTGTTTTAATTCTGGGTTGTTCCATTGATTATCGAAACCTTCGGTAGTAGTAGTAGTAGTACTACATATTGATTTAGTATTAGTATAATTGTCAGAATTACAATTTGCAAGACTGTTTCCAAGTGCATAATTATTGCTAGGATCTAACTTAGTTGTATTTATATTACAACCAAAAGTAGGTATGTTTGAAATTGTATCTGGGCATTTATACCCAGATGGAGCAGTCGCAATTGAATTACCATTTATACAACATGCATTTGCTTCCTTTAATAATGTTTGATTTAGGTTATTACATTGTAATTTCGCAATTTCTAATAATTCAGGATTATACGTCCATAAAGAGGCATTTACATTATTAGAAAAAAAGTAATTATCTGCATTCCCAATATTATAATATTCAGTTTGATTTGGACTAAAATAGCATAAATTAGGCGGTGTCTGAGGTAAAGATTTAGCTGTATATAAATTATTGGTTCCCTTTTCTGTTAAACCATTAGTGTTTCTCACATTACTAAGTGCAGTTTCATAAAATCCTTTATTTCCATCAAGTAAATTATTACTATAGTTGTCGATGTTATTCGATAAATCGTTACATGCTTCTACTGCCGCAATAAAACTCGGAGCAATACTACTTTTATTATTATTTGAACTATCAATAATATCATCCATCGAAATACCGCCATTTGCTATCACTACATTCGACGGATCTGGATAATAATAATATGTTGCGCCCTTATACGTTGTTACTCCTATCCATGCACCGTTTTTCCCATATTTTTGTGCATCGGAAACGTTTTTAAAAAAGAAAATTTGATTATGTGCAAATTTATATATAGTTGCGTTTGTCGCATTTCGTCCGCGACTAGATGTATAATACGTTTTATTACAACCGTGTCCGTAAGTATTTGTTTTCACGGTATTTGTATTCCAGTCGTCTGTTGTAATCGCTGGTTCATTTGGTCCTATCTGCGCAGCGCCTAATATTTTACCCGTGTCAGGTACATACAGATTGAGATTATTTTTCTCCCCAATATTATAACTATTATCATAATAGTAATTTTTATTTGGATCTGTTGATAGTGGTGGAGTTACCATAAACCCTAACTTATCAAAAAATTGTTTCCAACTATTATTATCTTTAGTGTAAAATGTTTTGTATATAGCATGAAATGACTGATAACATGTTGAAACATTTCCTTTACCGTTTTGTTGAGTTGTATCATGAATTTTCATTGCGGGGTTAAATGCGTTCTGCGCATCCGGTCTGGTTTGATACCATGCTGGCGATACTCCCGGATTACAAGGCCTGGGTAGACTGCCACCACATTGACCAATTTGACTATAAAAATATTGCTTCTGCTTAGGTCCACATGCTGATTTACTTCCCGATTGTCCCATAAATAATTAATTATATATAATTGATGTATATAATTATAATAAATAGAACATTTACACAATATTACCCCAATACCCGGTCGGACCACGTGGACCGATTGGACCATCGCTACCGGCTCTTCCCATATTACCATTTGGGCCTTGTGTTCCTTTTGGTCCAGTTACACCTGGCACAATTGTAAGATTAAAAGTAATATTTTCTAAATTACCACTGATATTACCCATTGTCTCTGTTCCGAATGTTGTTTTTACGTTTGGATTGAATCGAATTTTATAACGTTTTTCCAAGTCAGTAATATATTTTTCCAATTCTTCAATTACATTTGCCTGTTCATTAATCATTTTGTTAACTGTTTGTAGTTGCTGGTTTGCGACTTCTGGACCTAATGGCGGTGGACATACTTTACATTTAATTTGTTGAATAACACCTAAAGGTGTTCCACCAGGTATAGAAAAATCCATAGGAGGGTATACATTTGGAGATAGTGAATACCCTGAATACTCTGAACTATTTGCCATTACTTACTATAAACTAATTATATAAAATTATACCATAAACACTTTACAATTTACCTTGGGACCAGTTATAATAACCTTTGGGTCCAAGATATCCTATTTGACCTTGCACACCTTTTTTTCCTTTTTCCCCCTTTTTTCCTACGGCTCCTTGTGGGCCTTTTTCCGGTTGCTGCAAATAAAAGTCCAATATAATATTGTTTAAGTGAGAGCCGAGTCGAGGAGCAATTGTTCCATTTCCGGATTCCATAACGCCCATTGTAAAATAGGGGATTCTAGCTTGAATATCCTCTAAATGTTCTTCTATTTTTACTATTTGCGATTGCTCATAAGTAGTAATGGCGTCTTTTTGTTTTTTCGTATTAAAAAAGAGTATTAATAATACTATTAACAATAGACTAAATAGGAATAATAAATACATAACTTTATATATTATGTATTTACAATTATTCATTTGTCATTACTGAACCTGGGACTCTACCCGGCGGCCCACGTTGACCCGTTGAACCCATAGAACCCGGTAATCCATCCGTTCCATTCATTCCATGATCACCCTGTTCACCCGTAGGACCTTGCATACCCGTTGGTAATACAATATCGAGTGTCCACTTTGCACCAGCAATAGGGAAATTTAGACTCGTTACCTCGTCATTTGTAAACGTTGGATTTGAATTACTTGATGCTGGACTTGGTGCACCAGACGGTCCTCTAGCTTCACTAGTGCCAGTCGAATCAGTGCTATTTGCAGAATTCAATGTTCCAAGTAGATTTTGCGGTGGGGGTGTTACATTAATATTTATGACTGGATTTTTATTTCCAGATTTGCTTTGTGGTATTTGTCCAATTGGATTAATGACAATATCGTTAATATTCATAGGTAAATAACTACTTATACTATTAATCAAATTCATGCAGTTTTTTATTTTTTGCGTAATTGTAGATTGACTTGTATTTAGTGTAATGTTTGTTAAATCATGTGTGAGTTTTTTATTTGCCGTTGTAAATTCACCACATTTCTCTGTTTTACCATATGTTTGGTTGGTTGCGCCTTCCAATGTTTTGTGGTAATATAAAAAATACAAAATCAATAACAAAATGATTACAACAATAATATATTTCAAATAACTTTGCTTCCAAAAAACTTTCATATATAATAAAATAATATATATAAAAAGAATAGATTACATTTATCTAAATGACCGACAAGTCTACTGTCCTTAAAACATTCAACACGCAGTTTTTTGCTTTTTTACAAGATATTATCACTATTTTCCCGGAAAACAAGGATATTGCATCTGCTAAAAAGTCATTCGAAATGATCAAAATGGCAAACCCCAGCCTTTTGATTAAAGTATGGTTGAGTTATATTTATACTCCTTATGTCACTGAAATTGACAAAGGAGATATCCAATTTTTCTTTGACAAGGATTATTCAAAAGATTTAAACAAAGTAGCCAATTCCGGGGAAGTATTACGTGTAATCGACACGTTACGTGAACCAGTAAGACTAATGAGTCCTACAAACAAAGAACATACGGCGAAATATTTGCAAATATTAAGTAAACTGTCCAATGTATATAGCACTCTATAAATCGTCCTAAATACTGTATTGTTATATTAACTTCAAACATAGCATAATTGTTATGTTTGAAGGGAAATCCACCCATAGCCTCTCATGAGAATTGAACTCACGACCTTCAGTTTACAAGACTGATGCTCTACCACTAAGCTAAAGAGGCATAATTCGTATTATTGTATGAACTACTAATTATCGCGAAACAATGTGCACACGAAATAATACTGCTGTAATGGAGTCATGTTTTGCATATACTCCTTTACATGACTTATTTGAAAACTCGGAATTTTTTTTCCTAAATAAGTCAAATAATAAAGAGAATATATTTCGGCCAAATAAAACGCAAATCTCGAATTCTCTTTTTTTCGGTTTTTGTAAATAAAAATATCAATGTATTCTTGATATAACTCATAAACCATGGCGTCATAAAACTCCTTGCATTTTCGAAAGGTTTTTCTTGGAAAAACATTGTCAATCATGGATAGTTTGTCTTTCCAATTGTCCAGTTTTAAAATACACAAAAAACGGAACAAAGACGTCGGACATATGTATTTGTTTCTTTGTTTTAGCAAAAACAACTTTCGCTTAAATATTCCGTAATGCCCACTGTTTTTATTGTAAAACACAATACCCGCGATTTCATTTTTCCTACAAATTTCCTCTAAACATTGCTCATTATACGTTTCGAATGAATCGTCTATGCATACTTCTTTGGGAAATAATATACAATGGTCATGAAAACAATTCCAGTGCATATATTCGCTTTGTTCGACGTATTGTGCTGTATGTGCATTAAGAGAAAACACGTTTATTAAGAACACCTTTTTTAACGTCAAATATGAGTTCACCTTGGGATGTTGTAAAATGAAGTTGTAACAATGGTGTTTTGAGAATTCGTCTATATTTGCCATTTGTATTAAACTGTCGCAACACAATGCATCACAAAACAATGTGCGCACATAATATTCCTGTTTTTTGTTGTTTTCGAAATCGCTAATCGGATAATAACCTCCGATTCCGCGTTTTGTCGCGATTTCCCACTGCTGTTTCCGCCAGTCGTAAAACAAATGGATCAACGGGCCCTCGATGAATTCATTGACACAATAAGTAGAAGATTGGTATGTTTGAAGGATATTCGCACAATACGTTTTCAGCGGAAGTGAAAATGAATACAATTGTCCCTCGGGTTTACTTAAAACAACTGAACGGCATTGGGTAATTTCCCGTTTTTCGTTAAATGCAATATAGTCTTCGTCGCAATTTAACATTTTATATTCATAGCCTCCATATAAATCGCAATCTTTCTCAATGATTTTTTTATGTTGAACCGTGGTTAATTTATAAGTCGTCATTACATGAACTAATAAACCATTTCTCTAATTCATTTACTTATTGAACATTTCACGAGGATCCTATAAACATTGGTTTGTTTAGCCGCTATTATTAGTTTGATCACCATTGAACAAATGAAATGTATATTTATATTATATACATGATAGATCCAACTACAGAAACAGAATTCCAAATGCAATCATCCGAAAATCCAGAAGAAGTAAATCTGGAACTGGGTTCTATTGTTTCGATCGTTGCACCTAGAGATACGCAATTAAACGAGGAAACATTTTACATTAGTTACATTGATAACGATTTGATCGAAATGCACAATATTCACACGTTTGAAATGGTCCAACTCCACTTAGACGAAAATGGGAATTTGACAAATGAAAGTATTGAACAAATCCTATTAGTAAGCAAAAGCGAGGAAAAGGGCTATGCCAGACAACACCAACTTCTTCCGAAAACATGGGTCGATATTCGGTTTGAAGCCGACGTCCCCGTTGTTATTACCGGTGAAATCACCAATCTCGAAGAAGACATGATTGAAATCACCACCTATCCCGACATGCAAACAATATACATTGATTTTGCCTACAAAGGCATTCCGAAAAATATACCTTTGGAGGAAATCATCATCCGGTCCAAACCCGCGTCTTTGGAGAAAATCTCTTCTTTAGTAAATATTCGGGAACAAACACAAGACGGCGATGTCAGTGAAATATTGGAACAAATCGAGAGCAAACCCACCGCCTCCATGGAATATACCGATTCGGGTGATATGGACATTCGATTGTCCGAGGGAGTCACACCCGACAAAAACATTGACGAAGAACTCCAAGAGCTCTATTTGCAAACGGGGAAATTCATTATAGGCGAAGAGTTGGGCGAATATGTTCAAGAAGTCGAATTGCCTGAACATCAACAGCGTTTCAGTTTGGAAACCCAGGTCAACGATCTTTTGGACGAATTGCTAATGAAAATACCGGTTTCACAAAGAACACCCACCGTATTGGCGCAAATCCATTTACTCATCGAACGCTTCAAAGAACTCCGCGAGCAATATTCGCGATTTGACGCACACGGCAATGTAATAAACAATACGTTTTTAGGGAAAAACTATAAACCCCTTGTAAAGAATCTCTTGGAATTGAAAAACACACTTAAATGGATTGTTCCCGTTGTTTCTTTGCGCAAAAAGGTTTATACGGAGGCAAATAACGATATGTATAATGACATTGTAGACTTAAACGAAAGCGAATTCCTAAATGAAGAATCCAATATCCAAGAACAATACGAAAACAATCAATTGAAAATGGGCAGTATTCCACAATATACCAATATGAACCAGAAATTACATTCTTATAGCGTTCCTATGGAAGAACCTTTAAACATACATTCTTATTTGGTGCCCAATAAGGAAATCGAAAGCTCCTTGGAAACCATCGTAAATAACCTGGAGGATTTTTATAGCACCGTTGTGGAAAGCTCGGGAGATGGCGGCGTTTCTTATGCGCGAAGACAATACGTTATTCAGAAATACAGTTTGGGGGAAACTGTCTTGGAACCCACCTTGGGAAAAACAGGTCGCAAAGTGTATGTGCGAAAACAAATGACACCGAACGACTCGCTCACATTGCGCTCGATGCTCACCTTGCCACTTCCAATATGGCATTTTTCCAAGGTGCAATTGCCCCTTTCCTCTATTTTGACAAAGGTCCAATATGGCGCGCATTTTTTCCAAATGTATCGCCTATTTCATCGCAAACTCGAAATAAAGGTGGGATCCCCGGGTACCGAGCTCGA
>JGI24916J38487_101005_pt1 | contig 43258 bp, 36 predicted proteins | sample LinPfosmplate4_FD_38487 | JGI IMG/M metagenome (IMG submission 38487) | reverse complement strand
TGCAGGTCGACTCTAGAGGATCCCACGGTACCAAACTATGCTCTAATACGTTGAATTGTAGTGACTCCATACCGATCACTGTAACGAAGTACTTATCATCAGCCCATATCTGTCTGAGTGCCTTTATCATAGAGTCGTTCGCAGATGCACGACCGATGACTATCAAGTCGTCACTCTTCTTCAACGTGCTGTCAAGTGTGAACAAGTCTTCAATGTATTCGTAAATAGCCGGCGCGCGCAATGTCTTACCGAGACTGTACTTGACATATACCTTCTTCCCGGTTGCCTCCTCTTCTACCAGCATATCTAGTTGGTCGTTTTGATACATTGTATGTACTTCACTTAACGCTGCGTTAGCGTACTTCGAAACGTCGAACCCTCTTGATAGTAGGATATCTAAAATGTTGTTTCTGCTTTTAGCAATCTGAACGATGAAACCGCTTTGTGCCATGATGCTCGTATATACTCAACTGATGTTATTTTTAAGTGGTCGTCGATTTTCTGTCAAATAATCAGGATTTGATTGTTACTTTCTTTTTCTCACCACCTCCTTCATCTGCACCTGATGTATCCTCATGTTCTTTCGTTTCGCTAGACATAAGAATCGACGGAGGAACCCCTTCATCGCTCTTGCTACTAGTTACCGTATTGAATATTGACTCTGCGGGAGTAGCGGTTTCTTTCTCATCTGATTCACCACCTCCATTAGTAGCCGTATTGATGTTTATTACCACAGGTGGTTGCGAAGAGCCTCCACCCTGTCTGCCCGGTGGAGGGTAGTCAGGCGATGGTGGCCGATAATCGTCACTATTGGCGTCGGTCGGCGAGGTAGGCGCATAGGGTGGACTGTATTGATCGTATGTCGGTGAGGTAGGTACGTAAGACGGGCTGGTCGGGTTATATGCCGGGGATGTGGGCGCATAGGGTGGACTATTTGGGTTATATGTTGGAGAGGTAGGATAGTACTGATTTGTTCCATCGTCGTTCGGACTGCTCACTGGACGATACACAGGACTTTCTGGAGCATACGGCGGAGACACTGGCATTGAATTAGGGAACTTAAGTTTGCGGACCACCCTTGCCCAGTTGCCTGGTTGTTGATCTGCTATCAGTCCGGAAATCACAAGATCATTAGGTATTACCATTCCTTGAGGAGTAATTAGATCGGCTGCATCCCAACCTGCAGGGTTCCTATTTGGGTCTCTATAGTCATTATCATCTACGTACCAGACACTTGAGTATGAACCGTCATCATTTATGATCAAAGAGTCCCATATGTCACCCGTTTCGTAGCTGTAGCTCCTGAACTTCCATCCTAACTGAACTGGGTCCATCTTACTCATCTCAAGATTCGGAGGAGGGATATCAGGTGTTGTCGGTTGAGCGAGCCTCATCTCAAGGGTATCATCATCAGTGGCTTCAGGTCCATAATCTACAGGTGTTCCTGTCAAGGCAACCGGTTGCTTCTCGTAGGCTCTACGCGCTCTCTGGAGGATGGCTTGAGGTTTGGCATCTTTTCCTTTTCCTACAAGTTTTATCATGTTGTCTGAAAAGGCCATCGACGAAAGTTGGTCGATATTATCTTCAGTGATAAGACGCATCTGGACACCCATCACCTCCAGCTCCTGTTTGAGAAGCTTAAATGCGTACGGGATTCTGATGACACTGAAAGAACGTCCATATTTCGAGACGTTCTGAATATTCAAACCGTCTTCTAGTGTTCCTGTGAACTTAATTGGGCCATCTGCAATAGGACTCAGGAATAGATTATAGCTTTCGTTGTAGACTGCTGTCATACCAGTTTTATTACATACGGCCATGTAGTATTCATCACCTCTTACCATGAGGGACTCGTTGAGAAAATGGTTCGCGCCATGGGCAGCAATCCCATCACGTTCCATCTCTCCGACTCTCAGACCACCGTCGTTTGCTCTTCCTTGTACAGTCTGTCTTGTGAGAAGTGTTCTTGGTCCCTTGGCACGGTGATTAATCTTGTCCTTCACCATATGCTTTAGTCTCATGTAGTACGTAGGTCCCATAAACACCTCAGCAAACATCTGTTCGCCAGACTGGCCATTGTACAATATCTGATTACCCGAGGAACTATAACCGACCTCTGTAAGCATCTTCCCGAACTTTGTTGCTTTCTGCCCTTTGTTCATAAAGGCAGTACAGTCACCGAACCCGCCATACATGGCGCACGCCTTTCCCATAAGCGTCTCTACTAGTTGACCAATTGTCATACGTGAGGGAATCGCGTGAGGGTTAATAATGATGTCAGGCCGCACTCCTTCCTTGGTGAAAGGCATATCTTGTTCGGGGATAACCAGACCGACTGTTCCTTTTTGGCCACACCTAGAACAAAACTTGTCACCGATATTGGGTATCCTCTGGTCTCTCACTCTAACCTTGGCGATTCTGAACCCTTCCTCTCCTTCTGTGATGAAGGTCTTGTCGACAAATCCTAATTGACCCTTCTTAGGGGCTACAGAAGCATCGCTTGATGGAAGGTTTGAACCAGGGTCACTTGTTGTCTTCCCGATAAGGATTGTCTTCTCGTTCAGGCGAGTGTTCTCTTTTATCACGCCGAAATCATCTAACTCTGAATAGTCATATCCTGGTTTCTTACCAATCACGTTTGATTTCTCTATATTGGCAAAAACAGTGTCAACACTTGCGTTACCCACCCTCGAACTCTCTTCACGTGTTTCATAAGAGTTGTAGTAGGTTGTACCAAACAAGCCACGTTTTATCGATCCTTCATTAAACAGAATTGAGTCTTCTACGTTGTAGCCTCCGTAGCACATGATAGCAGCGACCACGTTCTCTCCATAAGGGTGCTGCTCTTTACAGATTTTATCTAAGTATCTGCTCTTGATTAATGGTGTCTGTCCATAGTTGAGTACAACACCCATCTTGTCGATTCTTGTCTGGAAGTTTGAATGATAAAGTGATACTGCCTGTCTCATTTGACCACATGCAAATAGATCTCTCGGAAGCTGATTATTCTCCGGGAACACAACCTGGTTGCCCATCACACCTAGGATCAATGACGGATGAATCTCTAGGTGTGTGTATGGTTTCGATTTGAGATCGTCTCCGTCAAACGCGATTAGAGCTCCTTCCTCCTCAGCGGTATCAATATATTCGATTACTGCCTCAGTGCCAACCAGAGCCGCGGCATCAGGAGCATCATATAGGTCGGTGACATCGTTGTATATCTTGCATGCTGAAGGAGAGAAATTAGGATCTTTCTTCTTGGCGAATCCCGTTGTCATCTCAAGCCACGAGAACTTGCCTGCCTTTATCTTCTCGAACTTGCCTTCTGCTTGATAGCTCGGTGTACCATCTTCCCTCATGTAAAACACTGGACGGCACATTCGCCCGGCGTCAGTAGAGATAATAATCGCCTGAGCGACAATATCCCATTGCACGGAAGTGAATATAGGAATCATGCCTAGTCTCCTTGCCGTTTTAATCATCAGAACCAGTTTCTTTGGATAGGCCACTACACCTATCCAACTGCCATTCACGATGATCTTCGTCATCGCCGCATTGAATGAAGGTGTTCCTTCTTCTACAAGTCGCATACCGTGCCGTCTTAACCAGTCAGTGATAGGGACTCCAGAGCAGTTTGTCGTCACCGCCGCAGCAATTGCCATATGCTTATGGAGCCCGACGTTACCACCATCTGGAGTGTCTACTGGGTCAATTATTCCCCACTGTGATGAATGGAGCAATCTTGGACCGATTACCTTTGCACTAGCATCAAGAGGCAGATTGATCTTTCTTAGGTGTGAGATAGCAGCGTTATAACTGAGTCTGTTTAATCCCTGCACTACACCTAGTCTCTTGGTGTGAGCTTCCGACCCCCAGTTGCCTTTGAATGCCTTCCTGAAACCTTCTTCAACAATACGTGCTTTCTTGGATGACATAAACTCGTTGTAATTAGACTCTATCAGCTGTATAAATCTACCACGATGGATACTTTCCTTCAATGTATACTCTTTGTCGAACGATTGGTAAATGTACTTCTGTTGAAGTGAATAGTACTCTTTGAACAAATCATAGATGAGAGACCCTGGTAGTTCAACTCTCTTGAACCGAAAACTGTCTCGGTCTGTCGGCTTGGAATCCTTAGCAAATACCATCAGCATCTCTTTCACCATGTAACCTATGAAGTAAGCCTTAACACGGAAGTTCATCTCACCGACATGAGGGAGCAAGTAGTCTGCCAATATCTCCATAGCATGGTTCACTGTCTTCCCTTTGGTCAGCAGCCCTATGTATTTGAGCGCGGACGATTGATCGAAGATCATACCCGCGTCATGAATACTCGGCGTGAAAAAATCGATGTAGTTCCCGAATCTATCCATATCAAGCAGGCAATGCTCTATAATACTTTTGTCTGACTGCACCCCAAGTGCACGCATTAAGATAAATAGTGGTACTGGTTTACGGACATTTGGTACGTTGACCACAATTTGTCCTCCCTCAAGTGACGGTGAGTCTGCTACCATCCTAACGGACAACGTTCTTATAGGTTTTGAAGCATCCTCTGATACTGAACGGATGTCGGCCGCATGTGTATACATATCATTCACTTTGTCACGCACGTACAACATATTGTCTGCGAACTTCTCTTGGGAGACTATTACCTTCTCCTTGCCATCTATGATGAAATACCCGCCATAGTCGTTTCTACACTCTCCTAACTCGAATCTAACATCAGGAGCCATATCTTTCAGGATACATAGGTCTGAAAAAAGCATGATGGGAAACCTTCCCAGGAAAAGCTTGTTGAGTGTTGTTGTGTACGTAGGCTCTTGGGGAATAGGACCATCACCTTCTCTAATGAAAAACTCGACATCCACGTCGTAGTGAATTGTTATTCCGTACGTCATGTTCCTTAAACGAGCCTCGTTTGGATACATGAAATGCTCTCGATCCTCGTCGAATATAACCGGTTTGCCGTAGTACAGCTTATCACCGTTTTTGCCTCCCATGTAGAGGTTGCATCTAAGACCAAACTCCTTTGTGTTCTTGTCTTGTTCCTTCATAATTTGAATAGGATTCTTCTCATGAAACACGCGCTTGATTCCTTTCGAGAAAAACTCATTGTAGGATTCTAGATGATGGTTGACCAGAAGGTTTGGATTGTCCTCGAATAATTTGTCGATGACTCGTTGTGCAAGCTGATCGCTCATTGTATAGTATAATCTCCGATATATTTTTAGATCGTTCTAATCTAGATGTTGGTTATAACGCTCTCGTTGGTTTCTATTTCTCGTCGACGCGATCCGGATCCGTATAAGACTTAGTGTTTGTGTGTTGGTTAGTGCCATTGATACTACTAGTACGTTGAAGGTTAAGGGGTCGTGATTGATGTTTATTATTCCCTTCATATGGTGAGATGACTTCTCCATTTGGGTCTCCAATATTAGTGGGCGGCCCTCGATTGTCATACTCATCTCTCCTGATCCCGTCTGCTGTCTGCCAAGGGATCTTCGCCCCCTTCACCAATTTACCGTCCACTGGTTTTGTATTGTCTGAAAAGCTGGTTGTTTTTTTGCTCGAGGATTTTGTTTTTCCGCCTTTCCTTTTTTGCTCCCAAACTTTATTTATTTCTCTAATCTTAGCTTTTGATTCTTCTTTCTTAGCTTCCTCGATATACTTTTTATAAAGCCTGAATTGGTACCCGGGAGGAATACCAAGTATATCCTTTTGTTCACCATCTGTTGCAATTCTCCATGTTTCCTTCGGGGTCGTCGTGTTCGCCGCCATCTTATCAAGTTTGTCTTGGTAGATGTTTTTTGGGGATCTGGCCTGCTGCTTTTTAATTTCGAGCAGCTTTCTACCACGCTCCGTCTGTGACAGTCGTCGTTCTTCTTCCTCTTCTTTGTTCTGGAACCCTTTGCCAGTGAGAAAATTAACTAACTTTTCGAAAAAACCTTGGAAGAACCCAATAGGTTTTTAACCCGTGTCGTCTTCATCGAAACCAGCAAGTGTCGCATCTGCATATGAAATGTTATATGTGCCGTCCTTGTTCACTTTCATAATGCTGCCAGGATAGTATTTTTTGTTCTTGTGCTGAACTTCGACGTAGTGACCCAGTCTAGGTTCAGAATTGCCTCCCGTTTTCATCCTTATCCTGTTCCTATCCACGCCAAGCTCGTTCGGACTTCTTGTTTCAACATAATTATATCGGAGCGACGCCCTGTCTAGGGTTCCCTCTTGATATATCTTATGTATCTCATACATAGGCTGGATATCACTGCCCTCGTTAGCAAGCGTGTTCTTTATAGCTTCCTCGGTGCCAATGTACGAGCCATCATCATCAGGCACAGGACCAACCCCTTCCCTAATGCCTCCGGACATCAAAACTAAACCTACTAAGACTGCCCCTAGAATCATGGGAAACAAAACTAAGAACCAGCTTACTGATTTATAACCTGCTTTGCAGACGGCATTCAAGATGAAAGTCCAGAAAGCCACATAGATGGCTTTTCCTAAAAAGATCCCAGCGGTATTGTTGCAGGGACACTGGTACATACCTACCTTGTACGTTCCTGAAGCTCCTGCGTTCTGCACCATCATGAGGATAATAGTAATTGCGGAGAGAACAAGGTAAACATATGCTGGTTTACAAAGCTTGTGTATCTGCTTCAACATTATATATCATGTTGAATAAATAATGTTACTGTTGCGTAGGAGGGTTATCATCAGTCATGACCATCGGTGAAGTGGGATTCGGTGGAGATGTGTGCATCGGTGTGTTCGGTGGGGCTGTGTGCATCGGTGTGGATTATTCTTGTATATTTGTTTTCGTGTCTCAGAAAAGTACCCTCATTGTTCAGATTGACAGTTTCACGATTCGAATCAGAATCAAACATGAAATTACTGTCAGAGCTATTGTATCTATAAATAGCACTGAACCTTGACATTGGATTACCAAAATCGAGATCCTGGTCATTACTGCTTTTTCTCACGCTTGCTTGATTATCATTATTGGAATCCGCATTCTTGGTTCTTTCTTCATTTTCCCTGTTAAATCTCTGACGGTTAGTTTCAAACCGACCACTAGACAAGAAGTTAAAAATCCTCTGGATAAAGCTGTCATAGAAACTCTTCGGTGCTTCTGGAAGTACCGTAGCCGGCGCTGACTCTAATCCTTCCCTAATGCCTCCGGACATCAAAACTAAACCTACTAAGACTGCTCCTAGTATCATGGGGAACAAAACCAAGAACCAGCTTACGGATTTATATCCTGCCTTGCATACGGCATTCAAGATGAAAGTCCAGAAAGCCACATAGATGGCTTTTCCTAAAAAGATCCCCGCGGTATTGTTGCAGGGACACTGGTACATACCTACCTTGTACGTTCCTGAAGCTCCTGCGTTTTGCACCATCATGAGGATAATAGTAATTGCGGAGATAACAAGGTAAACATATGCTGGTTTACAAAGCTTGTGTATCTGCTTCAACATTATATATATCATGTTGAATAAATAATGTTACTGTTGCGTAGGAGGGTTATCCTTCGCGATGAAGATCATCGGTGGGGTGTACATCGGTGGGGGTGCGTTGTTCGTTTCTTGTCAATCCGGCTTGCCGGGCGCGCTCTTTATCTTGTTGTATGGTGGATCTTAATCCTCCTGATTTGTGCGTGAGGAGAGGATCGCCCCACCGTTGTCCGCTTGACGAGATTTTGAAAGTATAGGGTCTGGGTTTCAAATTATCAGGCATACGCGTAGGAGGCACCTCCTCAACACTAGAATCAGAGTCAAAACTAGACCTAGGATCAGGATCAGTATCAGATTTTCTCTGTCGCTGTTTTTGACGGTTGGTTACAAATCCGTTACCGCTGAGGAAGTTAAAAATCCTCTGGATAAAGCTGTAAAAAAATCCTTCCGACTTTGACTCTTCATTAATCCCTTCCGGCTCTGACTCTTCATTAATCCCTTCCCTAATGCCTCCGGACATCAAAACTAAACCTACTAAGACTGCTCCTAGTATCATGGGGAACAAAACCAAGAACCAGCTTACGGATTTATATCCTGCCTTGCATACGGCATTCAAGATGAAAGTCCAGAAAGCTACATAGATGGCTTTTCCTAAAAAGATCCCAGCGGTATTGTTGCAGGGACACTGGTACATACCTACCTTGTACGTTCCTGAAGCTCCTGCGTTTTGCACCATCATGAGGATGATAGTAATTGCGGAGAGAACAAGGTAAACATATGCTGGTTTACAAAGCTTGCGTATCTGCTTCAACATTATATATATATTACTATGGATAAATAATGTTACTGTTGCGTAGGCTGATCGCTCATTGTGTAGGACAAGCTAGATGTTGGTTATAACGCTCTCGTTGGTTTCTATTTCAAGTGATCATCATATTCGCGCGCACTGTCCGACTTGGGGGGAAGGGAGGTTCGTTCCTGAGTATTATTCGACCCATTTCTTCCTTCACCATACATTTGTTGTTTTGACCCCGTACTGTTATAGTCTGATAAAGGAAGATAATCAACACCGAAGAACGGTCCGAATCGTATATTTGCTTTCTTCCTTTCTAGTTCCTGTTTTCGTTGGGTGTTCTTTAATGCCGTATCAAGCCCTGGAATGTAGGTATTTAGGTACTTTTTGTTTTCTACTTGTCTAGTTCTCTCTTCGTCCCTAGCTTTCTCTTCCAGATACTTAAGTTTGTCATTAGTGAAAACAGGCATACTGGTAAGATTGCCTTTACGGTCAACCTTTATCCTATAACTCGGGTCTGCCACCATCTCATCAAGTTCGTCTTCGGTTTCACTTTTTGGCATTTTTTTCTGCTTCTCTTTAATTTTGAGTAGGTTTCTACTACGTTCCGTCTGGAACCCTTTGCCAGTGAGAAAGCTACCTAGCTTTTCGAAAAAACTTTGGAAGAACCTAATAAGTTTATTACCTTGTTCATTGAAAAGTTCTTCGTCTAACATTATACTAGCATATGCTGTCCGGAGCCTATCCCTCTCTGCATGGAGAGGTGTAGCCTGGTCTAGTTGCGCATCTGATGTAGCATTATCATCATCACCATTAATCCCTTCCCTAATGCCTCCGGACATCAAAACTAAACCTACTAAGACTGCCCCTAGAATCATGGGGAACAAAACTAAGAACCAGCTTACTGATTTATATCCTGCTTTGCATACGGCATCCAAGATGAAGGTCCAGAAAGCCACATAGATGGCTTTTACTAAAAAGATCCCAGCGGTATTGTTGCAGGGACACTGGTACATACCTACCTTGTACGTTCCTGAAGCTCCCGCGTTTTGCACCATCATGAGGATAATAGTAATTGCGGAGAGAACAAGGTAAACATATGCTGGTTTACAAAGCTTACGTATCTGTTTCAACATTATATATATATTACTATGGATAAATAATGTTAGTGCTGCGTAGGAGGTAGCTATCATCCCATCATCATCATTAACGGCAAGCTCGCCATGCCAACTGTTTGACTCGTATCCTGGAACCACGTTGACTTGAACACCTTGTTCATCCCGGCGATAGGGTTCTTCATGAATGCTTTATGCATATTGCCTTCTTTTTCGAAATCATGCTTGATCTTACCCCACTTGTTCCTGTGCCTGACCGGGGCGTAATTATCGTGCCCTCCACCAGCGCTACCGACATGATGGGTTGTGTTACCGGATCGTCCGCCACCGCCACCGCCGCTATGGTGTCCGCCACCATTCCTGTCCTTCATACCCTCTCTTCTACCAGATACCACATATAACACCATGGCCATTGCCATCATGAAGCCTGGAAACAACATAATCAACCAACTAATTTTGGTGTATCCTGATTTACACAATGCGTTCAGTGCGAACGTCCAGAATACTGTGTAGAATGCTTTCACTACAAAGATGGGTGCTTTCATGTCACATGGACATTTCATCCCAGCAAGATGGTAGTAGCCATCATCGCTAGAGTTCTCGAGCAACATAATAAAGATCGCGATTGCCGACATAGCAAGGTACAACGACGCAGGCGAACATAACTTATTGAGTTCCTTAAACATTATATAGTATATGCAGAAAAAAGACATCTAAATGTCGATGAACAGCTCAAATCTTTCCGTGCCTTCTGGATTTAGCTCTCCAACCAAGTCTTGCGAGAACACTCTTCTTTGCGTTGACGAATCGCCAGGGTACATAGTCGCCAGGTAACAGGCCTTAGTGAACGCGGCTTCTAGTGTAAGATCTAATCCACCCACCACCCCCATCGTGCTGAGAAAGCTGCCGGTTGCATAGTCGCCCTGCTCTACTCTTCCTTGACAGCACTGCGATATATTGAACACTGGTATATCTTTCTCTCTGCATGTCCTTAGAAACTTTTGAAATCCTTTATTCCCGTCAGGACCGTTGCCGATTCCGAACGTGAGCAAAACAATGGAATCGACCCTAGTGGTGGTAACAAGATCGGTATACATATCGAACTGTATACCTGGCGTCAGGAAGATAATAGGAACATTGACGTTTTCTCTATAGTTTACTGGGTCGATGAACTTGCTTTGGTAGTCCCAGTACTTTTGATACTTAGTTGAAGGACTCGAGCCCCTAGAATCAACGATAACATTATACTCGAAACCTATACCGAACTTGCCTAGTGGGGGAAAGTTAGGAGACCCGAACGCACTGTTCTTGTTAGGAGAAAGTTTCTTGGTCCTGTTTCCTCGGAAGACCTCATTATTAAATATAAGTACGACTTCAGACAAAGGTTTTTGTGACGACGCATAGATGAGCGAGCATATAAGGTTATTTATGCCGTCGTTACGGAGTTTTGCAAGAGGTTCTTGTGCTCCTGTAACAATGACCGGTTTATCCAAACCTCGTAGTCCGAAAGAGAGAGCACTGGCAGTGTAAGCCATCGTATCAGTGCCATGCATGATAACGAATGCATCGTAACTGGTATAGTTGGAATAAATGGTTCCAATCATTTTGTTCCAGTCTGCAGGGGCCATATTAGAGCTGTCGATTAGAGGATCGTAGCTGATTATTTCGTATGTTCCGATTTTCTCTCTAGCGTCGGGGTAAAGAGCGAGGTATTTGTCGAGCTGTTCTGTTCCTCTGTTAGGGATGTTTTTTAGTCCTGAGCTAGTCTCTACCATACCAATCGTTCCACCAGTGTAGATGATCAATATGCGCGCATCGGCCTTTTTATTCGCGGTATTAGGCTCTACAATCGTTCCAATGCTTGCACCAATTACCAGAGCAGAGAGGATAGTTATAAGGAGAAAAAACATAGCCTGATAGGTCTTGTTCATATTATTACTAAACAGTGTCATAATAAAATGGACATACTTAGATCGATGCAGCTGCTTGATCGGCGGAGGCTCCTATTTCGTTCATGTTGATGAACTCATGTGTCAGCGGACCAGTGCCGTTTAGAGGCTGTGATGTGGAATTAGGATCAAGAGAGTATGGGGTGGGTCTGCCCTGCCAATTGTTGACCAATTCGCTCCCTCCAAACGCGACGTTCCTAAAAAGGTTTCTGAAAGGCTGAAGCACAGAGTCTCTATTACCTCCCTTTTGTCTTTTCCTGTCTTTTCTGGTCTTGCCACGACTCTTTGGTTTTCTAGATTTGCCTCTGCGCGCAGATTTGCCTCTACGTGCAGACTTGCCTCTACGTGCAGACTTGCCTCTACGTGCAGACTTGCCTCTGCGCAGTGATTTGCCTTTCGGTTTCTTACCCTTCCTGGACTTTTTGCCAATTGCTTTTCTCCTGCGTGCGCTTTTTGAGCGCTTCTTACCTGCAGCCTGCACGATGTTATCTGTAGATTCGGGTGTAGGAACGACGTCGGTGTTATACTTGTAATGATTACCAAAGTCTCTACAATCACCCATTACGCATGGTAGCTGTTGGGGTGCGCTTCCCCATGGCTCACCTTGCGGGAAAGAAGCAGGAGAAAAATTGGCACCGCCTCTAAACTTTTTGGTGCCTTTCTTATTGCTACTACTCATTCGCGTCATGTATATTTTAACGCAAGATTTTATTCGATATCAACGTGTGTGAGCACGTGCCTTCTACAGCACGGTCTAGCTAGCTTTAGTTCATCCATAACCTCGCCTTCAGGTGTTTTCTGGACATACTCGCTTGTTAGGTATACTACTTCGTCTAAGTCCATACCAGCCTGACTCTTTCGCCTTCTTACTTCACGCACATAGTATCGGTACTTGTCCCCAAGGACTTTTCCGCAGGTAAAACACTTCACAGGGATAATCATCTTGTATACACTGTCAACCGAGAAATATTTTCAAGTCGATTTTCTGAGAAATCAATTATCGCACTTACCGACACAATCACCTTTGTGAGTGTAGTAGTCATAATCTACATCAGCTCCATCAGAGGTTAAATAAGTGGGACCTCTGTGGTTTCCCCCAACACATCTGTTTCCGCTTAACAGAACGCAATAGCTGGCATTAGAACAAGCTTTTGTACTGAGCCCCTTACATACGTTGTGCAAAATGAGAGGATCGTTGTCATTAGCACTGGCAACAGCCTCTTTATCTGGACTTGATTCAAAACTCTCAATTGTCACGATCTTTTCAACATGCTTGTCTTCTACTGGGCTAAAACTAACCCCAGTCATCCGGAATAATGTGATAAGTGTAAGAAAGGTTATCACGACAGTCAATATGCTTGGCCAGTACGTTACTAAGAAATTAGACTGATTAGGCATCTATTAAATTATGGTGCGATTTTATTGCAGTATGCGATATCAGTTACTTGGTTCATAGTATCTCTCCATTTGCTTCTACCTTGTATCCTTTAGAAGTTTTGACTACTTTTGTTGGTAGTGTGCCTCCATCAACATGGATCTTGTCATGACATCCTTCGCATAAGTTCATGAGGTTCGCGGTGTTGTTTTTATGCATTCCGCCGATGAAACCGTTTTTGTCTGCGTTCTGCTGTGGATTTCTATGGTGAACCTCGATCCCTACATCGCCACATATTTCGCAATTCCCTTTCAGTTTCTTAGCGTTGTATCTAGTTTTCTTTTTCGATAAAACCCCGGCCGACTGCTGATCGTACCTAACACGAATCTCATGTGCTCTTTCTAAGAACTTGTCAGGTAAAGATAGCGCCTTACAAACCTCCAGACCATACATGCTATCACCTGGTCCCTCTTTCAGCTTGCGGTCATAGACTAGTAGTTTCTTGGAGACATCATACCTTACCTCCATGTGGCAAATCGACAACTTGTCCAGGTTCTTTATTTCTTCGAATGCTATAACTTCGTGGAAATGTGTCGCAAACAAGAATGTTGACTCTAGATTGTGCAACCATTCAACACCACTTGAGAATATACTAGTAGCAGAGTTACTCTCAGTTCCAGAGCACAGTTCGTCTCCTAGGACTAGGCTATGTGCATCAGCTTGGTTCAATATCGTTCGTAGTTCGGACATCTCTACCGCGAATGTAGAGAGCCCCTTGAAGAGGTTGTCGTTACCCAGGATGCGGGTGAATAGCTTCTTGTAAGGCGTGAATGTGAAGCTCGAGCAGGGAACGAACATGCCTGCCTGGGCCATAACTACTGCGATTCCCGCAGCGCGGATAAGACTCGTCTTGCCTACTGCGTTCACACCATATAAAAGCATCCCATTGTTCCCGCTTCCCAACTCAACGTCATTCGGGACATATGACTCGCGTAACTGAAGCTTTTCGATCAGTGGGTGACGGAGTGCTAGAGCGTTGAATGATGACTTTTCACCAGGAATGACTTTCGGTCTTGCGTAATTGTATTTTACGGCGGAATAGCATCTGTTTTGTACGTTGTCGACCCATGACGCGAATCTAGATATCTTTTCAATATCTTTTGACTTATTAGCTAGCGATTCCACAAACGATACGAAGAATGTTCCAAGCTTCTCAATGAGCTGATCACGTGATGCCTGGACATCATTTGCGAGTGCCGTGATCTGTGTCGAGACCACCATAACATCGTTTTTCGAGTTTCCATGACGAACTGTAGAAAGAGATCCTGCATCGAGAAAAAAGCAATCTGGGTCATCTTCTTCTCCAAGTTTAACCTGACCTCCGCTCTTGATCACATCCTTGATACCGCTCATAAGGAGTGCTCCCCTGCGCTGTGTGGTCAGAAGGCACGGATCAGACTTTGGTGTTTCGTGAACCTTCACCATGGCATTAGAATGACGTGACGATCTTTCTTTCGTGCTCACCAGAGAAGATAAGTATGCTGATATGAGTTGAAGTCGTCGGTTAGATTGTGAACTTTTCATAAGAAGCGTGTCGATTTCTGGACAGACACCTGGTCTAACAAAGCATGCGTCTTTTGGTGCCAGGACACCCAACCGACCAGGTGAGATGTCGTCGATCTTTTCCGCTACCTCTTCGATAAAGGTGTCTTTGATCATTCCTATCACGTCTTGACATTCTTGGCTGCATCCTAAGTTATTCTCCTGGATACATCGAGACAAGAAACGTTCCGATTCTACTAGGGACAATGCGGACTTTATCGTCTCAAATGACCGCGCAATCGAAACTAGGTCATCTGGGTTTGTCTTAGATAGCACGATACGGCGAAGAGCTTTCTCCGTGTCCCTAACAGGTTTCAGACAAACCCTGATCTTGTTCCATATATCAGAATCAATGCATTGCTGGGTTATTTCGTAGATATCCTCGAGCTTCGTGGCATCAGTGATTGGCGCAGTGATGTTGTGCCTGAATCGTCTGCTACCCATTGGTGTGATGCAGTTATCGAGAAGCGCAGATACCGATGAACATTTACCGCTGTGTCTCTCATCGGATATGATGTTAAGTTGTTTGAGTGAATGATTTGCGAGTAGTAGTGTAGAAGACGATCCATCGAATGAAGGGTACTGGAGACAAGACACCAAATTGCTGTTCTGTTGATGAACGTAATCTAGCAGCATGACAAATGCCTGCATTCCGTAGGCATGTTGTCTGATGTCGTTGCCGATAGCCTCAGGTAGTACATGAGGGAAGAATGTGCTCAGTGCAGCGTCTTGATACACCTGTTTTTCGGCGTTCCTAGCGTTATCACCAAGCTTCCCAGCGTTGTCGTCGGTGACGATGATTATTTTCACCCCCGACAATCCAACTGCTACGGCGACCTCTTGTACTTCCTCTAGTTGCATGTTCGTAACGAATACACACTCGCATGGATTAAGTATAGCCAACTGCCGCTCCAGGTCGTCGTAGGTAGAAGGACTTCTGATATACTCTCTATTGAATGAGACAACAGTGCTATGCCCGGTAAGGTTGTCCACTGATGCAACACCCATAACTACCAGGTCTGGATGGTGTCGCGAGGCCTTGACTCTTTCGATCCAAACACAAACAATGTTATTAGATAAAGACGTGCTTTCGACATCGAAGAATGTGCCCGGAGAGACAGTTTCGTCGTGTGATCTCGTTGTGTTCTTTGCCTGAGTATCCTGAACATATATATCACAAACATAGCCGTAATCAGTTATCTCTTTGATGCGTTTTTCTCTCTGGGTCACGTTGAAACCAGCCATAGCGACCCGCATGCGTCCAACTCTTTGATTGGATTTAATACTGTGTTTCAGACCGATACCCTTACATATATCTTCGATCTGACTACCAGATATGTTGTCGTCTTTATCAACTAATCCATAAATCTCAAAGAAAGTACCTACCTGATATAAAACAACTGTTTTTTCACCGTATTTAGCCTGGGCTTCTGCCGTAAGCGTGATATATTCTTCTACAACTCCCATGTATCTAGTATTATGTCACGCCTGTTTCTATATAGTTATCATAAATCATTAATGTAGTTATGCACCAAGGTATCCCCATTATTATTAACACCTCCTCCACTAAGCACGTTCTGCTCATATATTTTCCTTAGCACGTCGTTGGGTGCTCTGGTTCCCGACTTGATCAAGTTTTTGGAACGAAGGTCTCGTTTGATATCAACAATACTAATGCCTCCTAGTTTGGCTTTCTCAGTCTGTATTCTCTTTCTTGTCTCTCTACTCTTGATCAGTACACCAACCTTCCTGTCACTGTCACTCTTGCCCAACTTTCGTTTGATGGTTCTAGTTGTTCTCTTCGATCTTATCATCAGCAGGTTTCCTTTCTTCTTTTTCTTCTTCTTGCCAGCTTTCATCGCGCTCTTGAGGTCCGCGAGCTTTTTCTCTCTGACACTTATTACCGGCGGACCGGTTGGTCGGGCATCGATTTTCAGAGAGGGAGTACTTTCTATAGGGCTACGTTTCCTGGTACGCATCCATTCTCTATAGGTAGGGCGACTACCGCCTTTCAAAGAGCTATATGGCGGTTCGGGTTTCACCATAACTCTTACACCACCGTTATCCGCAACCACCTGCTGTTTGGGTTGTTGTGCACTTGGTTGTGCACTTGGTTGTGCTTTCTCCATGGAGGGAGGCATCTCGATCTCGATCTCGACTTCGTCTTTCTTAAGTTCACGTCTCTTCTTTCGAGTTTTACTCCTCCTTTCCTTCTTCTTGTTATTTGTGACAGAGAGATCTTGCAAGAAACTAAGGGATTTGCTGAACTCATCATCGAATGCCCTAACAGCATCATCCATATCTGATTTTGAAGACTCATCTTTTTGCTCGTTTTTCTTTCGGTCCTGGAAAGCCTGAATCTTCTTGATGAACTCTTTCCGAACTTTATTCGGTTTGACCAGCGTCTTTGGTTTCTGTTTTTTCTCTCTTTTAGAGCTACCAGACTTACGCGTTCTACCCGACAGTGAAAATAAGTCCTTATTGATCTGGATTGTTTTTGTGGTCATCTATACTAGTACCCACAAAAATAATCATTGCTTAAACTCAGAGATACATTGTACTATACATGGTTTTCTTGAACTCTGCTGTTTCCCCCCGTTTCTTCACCTCCTCGTTACCAAGGTATAACTTCAGTCCCTCATCTAAATCCTTCTTAGACAGTCTTGTCTTTTCATCTTCAGAGAGACAGAACACTCTACGACTATGCGCAATCTTCGACTTAGAGAACAGTGTCTCCATATCTCGACCCGAATACTTAAAGTATACCTGGTTTTTCTCGAACCACTCGTCAGACAGGGACCCTTTGTCAACACCCCAACCTGCATCAGTTGCTTTCTTTTCAAAAATTAGTCTAAGTTCGCTTGCTTTGTAGTCGTCGGTTTTGAAACGCCATGTAAATCTAGAGTCCAAACCTTGATTGAATGCGAAGAAACAACTCCTGAGCTCTTCTTCGTAGCCTGCTACGATAACCATAAGGTCTTTCTTGTGGTCACTAAGCCCCTCACATAATGTGTCAATGCATTCTTTGGCGAAGCTGTCTTTTTTATCTGGATTGCCGAGTGCATACGCTTCGTCAATGAAGAGAACACCGCCAATAGATTCTTTTATTACGTCTCTTGTCTTGAGGGCTGTTTGGCCTAAATAGCCTGCAATCAAATCAGCGCGAGTCGCCTTTGTGAACTTATCGTTAGAGAGAACGCCCAATTTACTGAACGTCTTGCCTATGATTTTTGCGATTTCAGTTTTCCCGGTTCCAGGAGGTCCATAAATGACAGTATGCATGAAGTCACCTTCGTGACCTTTTAAATGGAAGCCTTGAAGATAATAGAGAATCTGGTCAACTACATGATCTTTCAAGCTGTGCATACCGATCATCGCATCGAGTTCTTGCAAGTTGGGCTTTATTCTATGCAAGCTAGCCATATTTATGTTATATGTCACGTTATCGGCTAGAGGATATTTGTCAATGAGACAAAGTAAGTCTTTCAGACCATTGATTTCTTGGTTGATCGTGATGTGTTCGATAACTGCAGTGGGCGAATCGGGTGGTTTCGGAGAGAAGTAGAGTTCTGAATACGGAGAGTAGTCATCAATCCCTCTTAAATATGATTCTAATGAGGCTTTGTCTGATAAATCAAGAGGAGGGCTTATGGGTGAATCAACATCTAAACCATCAATATGTCCGATTAGTCCTGTTAGTTTTCTAGACTTATTAGGTCTTGGATTCGTATTAGTCATAACTAAATCTAAACTGTCGATGCTTCTATGCCGTTTTTCCCCATACAAATCGTTGCCTTCCTTAAGAATGAGCAACAAATCCGCTAACTGTTTCTCCCTCCATTCTTCAAGGTTGTTTAAATAACGGTTGAGTGAAGGATCTCCTACATTTCGAACAATAAGATCGCTGCAGGACGGATCTGATACGTGGAAAGTAATTGGGTTTCCAGACGTATCAGTTCTATCTTCTTTGTTTCCATTTTTCCCCATCCGTTATACATATGGAAGAGATTTAAAAGGTAAATTGAAACACATAATAGCCCTGTACCGGATGGACACACAAATGGAATCTAAGAGTGAACGCAAGATGGACAACTCTATTGACTACAGCAAATATGTAGAGTACCCTTGGGACGTTATCAAGTCGTATTTCGAAGGCAAACATTTAGATCAGATGGTTCGCCACCAGATCGAGTCTTTCGATGATTTTGCGACATTCCAGATACCAAAGACAATATCTATGTTCAATCCGGTGAAGATCCAATCAGACAGGGCCTATGACGGCAAAGATGATGGTCCACAACTTGAGGTTAATGTCACTTTCGACAACTTCAGTGTTCAGCGACCTCAGATTCATGAGAACACAGGCGCTATAAAGCTTATGTTCCCGCAAGAAGCTCGTCTCAGAAACTTCACCTATGCAGCTAACATGACCGTTGACATGACTATTAAGTATGTGATAAAGAGCAACGACTCGGAACAGACGATGTACAAGAAGATCCCCTCGGTGCATATCGGCAAACTGCCTATCATGTTGAAGTCCGGATTATGCGTTCTTACACAATATAGTCATGTGCCCAACAGCGTCAACGGAGAATGTGAAATGGACGCAGGTGGCTATTTCATTATCAATGGTTCAGAGAAGACATGTCAGGGGCAAGAGCGTGCCGCCGAGAACATGGTGCAGTGTTTCAACGTTGAAAAGAACAACAACAAATGGGCATGGATGGCGGAGATCAAGTCTGTGCCTGACTTCAAATGCATATCACCTAAGCAGCTCACGTTATACCAGGCGTCTAAGAACAGTAACGGCTTCGGAAAGTCACTTCTACTCTCCATACCTCGCATCAAAGCGCCAATTCCACTATTCATCGTCTTCAGAGCAATTGGTGTGATCTCAGACAAAGATATCTGCCAAAAGATCGTTTTGAGTGTTGATGATAGAGAGGAGCTAAAAGAGAACCAGCATCTGCTTGATGCATTGAAGGCTTCTATTGTTGATGCGTCGAGCCACCTTACACAGGAAGAAGCATTGACGTATATCACTTCCAACGCGATGTACACACCCATCAATATGGATAAAGAAACCGGTGCTGCAAAGAAACGCGAGTTCACACAGGATGTTCTAGACTCTGATCTATTCCCCCACTGCAAAACCAAGCTCCAGAAAATATACTTCCTTGGCTACATGACGAAGAAGTTGTTGAGGTGCACGTTTGGGTGGGACTCACAAGACGATAGGGATTCGTACCTCAACAAGCGAATCGACTTGACTGGCACTCTCTTGAACAACCTCTTCAGGAACTACTTCAACAAGCTCGTCAAAGACATGCAGAAGGCGATTGTTCGCGAGATCAACAACGGTTCATGGAGAGCAACAGAGGAGTTCGATAACATTGTCAACCAAACCAATATCTATAAAATCGTCAAGTCGACTACGATTGAAAACGGTCTGCGTCGCGCACTATCGACAGGTGACTTCGGGACAAAGAGCTCAAGCAGCAAGGTGGGTGTGGCACAGGTCCTAAGCAGACTAACTTACATATCTAGTCTTAGTCATCTCAGGAGAATTAACACACCAATTGACAAGAGCGGAAAACTGATTCCTCCACGTAAGCTGCATAACACCAGCTGGGGCTACCTCTGTCCTGCTGAGACACCTGAAGGTCACTCTGTTGGTATTGTAAAGAATCTCAGTTATATGGCTCACGTCACTATTCCTTCGAACAGTGCAGGGTTGTACGACTTCATCGAGCCGCATGTCATCCCCTTCGAAGAACTGGATCAGGATCACTACGGATTACTACATGGTGTTCGTGTATATGTGAACGGGTGTCCGCTCGGAAACGCGAAAGATCCTCTGTCGCTTTACAAAGACCTAAAAGACAAGAAGCATCGTGGAATCATAAACATCTATACATCAATCATCTTCGACATTAAAGGTAAGGAGATAAAAGTCTGTAATGAAGCAGGTAGGCTCACTAGGCCGGTTCTTCGAGTGAAAGACAATGAACTGATCCTCAACAAGGACCATATATCTAAGCTGAAAAGCAAGAAGCTGAATTGGGATGATCTTCTCACAGACTTGCGTACGAATGATGCTGTGATTGAGTATATTGATCCGGCAGAGCAGAATCTCAGTATGATCGCAATGCGTCCGTCTATCCTTAGTGCAATGGATACGTCGCTGTTGTATAGATACACGCATTGCGAGATACATCCTTCGACAATCTTCGGCATCTTGGCATCTTGTATCCCGTTCCCTGAGCATAATCAGTCACCCAGAAACACATATCAATGTGCCATGGGTAAACAGGCAATGGGTATGTATGTTACTAACTACGACACAAGGATGGACAAGACGGCTTACGTTATGACATATCCAATGCGTCCGTTAGTTGACACGCGAATCATGAATCTAATTCAGCTCAACAAGGTGCCGTCGGGTTGTCAGGTAATCGTTGCTATCATGACGCATAGTGGCTACAATCAAGAAGATAGTATATTGTTCAACAAAGGCTCTATCGACAGGGGATTGTTTCAGGCGACTATCTACCACACTGCCCGCGATGAGGACAAGAAGATTCATGGCGATGAAGAGATAAGGTGTCGCCCTGATAAGTCTAAGACGAAAGGCATGAAATATGCAAACTATGACAAGGTCAATGAGGATGGTGTCATTCCTGAGAACACTCGAGTCGAGCATAGGGACATAATCATTGCTAAGGTACTCCCCATTAAGGAGGCTCGCAACGACCATACTAAGACAATCAAATATGAAGACCAGAGCAAGATGTATCGAACAAATGAAGAGTCGTATATCGACAAGAACTTCATCGATCGAAATGGTGATGGTTATAACTTCTGCAAGGTGCGTATTCGTACTGTAAGGAAACCTGTCATTGGCGATAAGTTTAGTTCAAGACATGGACAGAAGGGTACTATAGGCAACATCATTCCAGAGTGCGACATGCCGTTCACCAAGGACGGGGTTAAACCTGATATCATAATCAATCCTCATGCAATTCCGTCTAGAATGACTATTGCCCAGCTCAAAGAAACTCTCCTCGGAAAGGCTCTTCTAGAACTGGGATTGTTCGGTGACGGAACCAGTTTTGGAGACTTAGAAGTCAAGGAGATCTGTAAGGAGCTACAGAAAGTGGGTTATGAGTCTAATGGTAATCATATCATGTATAATGGTCTGACCGGAGAGCAACTTGAGTCATCTGTATTCATCGGACCAGCGTTCTACCAAAGACTCAAGCATATGGTCTCCGATAAGCAACACAGCCGTAGTTTCGGTCCGAAAGTCGGACTTACTAGGCAGCCTGCCGAGGGCAGGTCGCGGGACGGTGGACATAGATTTGGAGAAATGGAACGTGATTGTATGTGTTCACATGGTGCAGCTAGGTTCACGAAGGGTCGAATGTACGATGCGTCTGACGCATATAGCGTTAATGTGTGCCGAAAGTGTGGCATGACGGCAGCGTACAATAACGAGAGGCACATCCATCGTTGTAGGAATTGTGACAACCGTACTGACTTCGCTTATGTTGAGATTCCGTACGCATGCAAACTCCTCTTCCAAGAGCTTCAGACTATGGGAGTTGTTCCACGAATAATGACTAAGTAACTGTAGCGGATATAAACCAATTATGCTTTAGGTGACAATTTTTTCTACGGAAGATATATAAGATGTCAGGATATACAGCAGACTCAAACCCCAGTTCACTTGGCGGAGGCATGCCTGGTTTCCAACCTAAACTTCTTGGAGGTGGTGGTGGTGTTGCCGGCGGCTCCGGAATGGACGGAGGTGCTCTTAGAGGAGATACACGTGCATACTTGAGACGTGGAATGGGTAATATTATGTTAGCCAAATCCGCCACTGGAAATAGCCAGCTACAATCTGCAGTAGGTCCGTTTAGAATTGCGTTCAACGCAGGTGACCCAATGGGCACGAGAAATCAGGCAGGTCTAAGAACTCTACCCGCTTCGAATCAGGTTAATGGCCCCAACACCGCACCTGGTAAACTTCACCTCGCCCCAGGTGCTGCGGCAAACAACGGTGGTTCTGCGTATACAGGAAACCCTAAGTTTGTTTATGATGGATCAGACTATACCAGATTTAGGAGACAGACCGCTGTTCTTAGAACATACAACGACGAGAGCTTCGGTGGTTCCAACAATGGTTCATTCAGTTTTCTCCAGTTCGTAAGAGGATAAGTTATTTTCTTATGTGATAACATAATGAACAAGATCCTTGTTGAGTTCCTTGGTACTTTATTCTTCCTTTACGTGATTATCGCTACCGGAAACGCTCTAGCAATCGGTGCTGCGTTGGCAATCGTTATTATGATCGCCGGTCCAATCTCCGGTGGCAACTTCAATCCTGCTGTTACTATCATGATGGCGGTTGCTGGTAAAGAACCTATGAGCGACGTCATCCCATACATACTCGCCCAGGTCGCTGGTGGTTTGGCCGCATTTGAACTTCACAAACGCGTCAAGATTTAGAGTCGCAAGATCGATATCGTTAATAATATATTCACGACATCGTTATTTTTCTAAGCATTGTATATAATGGCTATGGCAACAGCAAGTAGTAGTATTCCCGTTCATACGGCACCAATGGAAAGCGACAAGGAGGAGGAGAAATCTCTCCTTTCCGGTCTCACATCTGGATTTTCCGGTCTCAAATCTGGACTTTCCGGTCTCACATCTGGATTTTCCGGTCTCACATCTGGAATCACAGGCAATAGTCTTAATCCTCCGGAGTCTCCTTCGAAGTCTCATTCGGTAGGTGGTAGCTCCTGTGGGACACATGCTAAGAGAAGATCTAGCAGAAAGAGAAAAGGTGGCGAGGGCTTTGCGAAAAGCATGAATACAATGGCACAAGAGGGAATGAGCGCTGCACAGGACCAGGTGAAATACATGAATACAATGGCACAACAGGGAATGAGCGCTGCACAGGACCAGGTGAAAAGCATGAATACAATGGCACCAAAAGGAGGAAGACGAAGAAAGTCGATGAAGAAAGGCAAGAAGCACCATAAGAAGTCGATGAAGAAGGGCAAGAAGCACCATAAGAAGTCGATGAAGAAGGGCAAGAAGCACCATAAGAAGTCGATGAAGAAAGGCAAGAAGCACCATAAGAAGTCGATGAAGAAAGGCAAGAAGCACCATAAGAAGTCGATGAAGAAGATCAAGATCAAGAAGGGTGGCAGTGGCAGTGGGCAATCCGAACAGACAGGCAGGATTGGCAGCGGGCAGAGCCATGCTGGCGGCAGTAGATGTGGCAGCCGCAAGAAGTCAGAATGAGAGGAGGAGTAAGCATTTCATAAACGACAGATGATCAACATCACAAAACCGGATCATGTTTCTAATACAGAAATATGATTCATAATGCATCTAGCCATCTGGTCCCCGAGCAAACCTTATCTGTGAAATAGTCACTTGTGTCTACAGATGTGTAAACGTCGTCACCAGAACTATATATAATACGTTCAATGCCGAATCGGCGGATAGTTTCAGCACACTTGAGACATGGAGCCGAGTTTTTAATAGTTGAAACCCGTCCTATCCTAACAACATAGAGGGTACTTCCCTTGCCTGGCAAATGTTTGGTTCGCGACTTTTGCATGGGCGCCTTTTGCATGTGGGACCTGCCATTTTTTCATAGCGATAGCATTCAAAATTGCCGACGCTTCTGCATGACAACTAGCGCATCCATTTATGACGTTCTGTCTGTCCCATGCTCGTAAATGGTTGTGTCCTTTACCGACAATCCTACCTGATTTGACAATAACACAACCATGTTTTGAATTGTAGACTGATTTTTCGGCTTCGTTAAAAGCTACTTGTATCCAGCGATGCTGAGTCGTTGTAAGGGTCTTCATTGTATATCATCTAATACCAGTAATTCTTTAAACGTTCATTTTTTTGACATAAGTCTGCATGCTATGTAGAGTCCCAAGAAACCAAGTGCGGCGATATATGCCTGCTTGATCTTATTCTCAGGCAGTGCTGCAGGAGTGATTCTCTGAGAAAACGCTTCGCGACACTTGTCGCCGCTAACAGGATTTTTTCGGTCACGAAACCAACATGCGTTCATATTGTTTATATCAGCGGTAGCAACAAAAGCAGTATCGGTGGACCTAACGTTGTTAGCATCGACTGTGTCCATAGTCAAAGATTGACACTCAGGGTTTGCGCCAAGCATGAAAGCCTGAAATATCGCGAGCGGATTCAAATTAGCCATGTCGCTCATGGCGCCTGGCACTAGTCCCTCGAAGTCCGTAAAGCTAGCCCCAGTCATGCCAGATATAAACGGAATACTGCCGTCTGGGATATTGTTGACATAGAGAGACCGTGTCACGTCTTCTCCCGTGGCTTTATCTTTACAAGTAGCTCCGGTGGTAAGAAAAAACTTGTCGCCAAGAGGCTGGCCTGTCGTACTAGCCTTGCCTCTGCCAGTAACTAACACGTCTACATACGATATCAATCCACCTATGTTGGTCGCGATCTTGCTACCTGAAGCGCTCATTCCCATTTCACTTGGAGATTTGATAAACTTGTGGTATGGGTAGTCGGGACCAAGGATCTTCTCTTCGAGACCTTCCAAATCATTCAATGCTTCTGAGAAAAAGTTGCTCATCTCGTTACTATACTACGAAGAGAATATTATCGGTTTACTCTGCTCCAGGGGGCACCGTGTTACCGGTGGCGGCAAGATTATCAGTAGTCTCCTTATCCGGGATATCGTCAGCAGGCGCAGCAATTGCTTTGTTTAGACTTTCAATAGCGGTGCTGTTAGACTCAACTTGTTTATCTAGCCCGTCTATCTTCATTCCTAAACTATTTATTCTGTCAAACTGCTGCTTCAGCCATGAAATGTTAGCTGCGTTTAGTGTTGCTAGGTATAGAGGATCTTTCGACATACCTGGATCCTTGTATTCCGAGACGTCATCACTCCCAGTTGCTCCTTCTCTAAGAGGTCCTTTCAACCATATACAGAACTGTCTGATTAATAAAGCCCCTACTAGAATTATCATGCCATAAGCGAATGCTTTTTCCATATAATATGACATGGCATTATTTTCTGGTTCTACTATATAGATGTTGATTCTTACAAATGGAGCTGGACAATTACAACCCCTGCAACCTGGTGCAGAGACATCGTACGCCGCACAACCCGGGTGGTCGAGACCATTGAATAACGGTGATGATTTAAATATGACTCTTGCACCGCCACAAAAACCTGGTCCATTAAAAATCTGGAGAAAACAGTTGGTACCGCAAAATAGAAGCGGCAGTGGTAGCTCCTCAAGCATAATCCCATATGACCAACCAGGTAGTACTGTTCTACTTCAAACAGATGCCGAGGTGGCATGTAAATGTCAAGATAGTTCGGGTATTAGTACGCTTGTAGTTCCATATCCTGGAGACAAGAACACAACATGTTGTGGCTCCTCTACTATCCGCTCAGGTATGACTGAGGTACTGATCAATCCTACCCCAGAATCTGCAGCTACGACGAGTTACTCTTTTACCACAGGTGCTTATCTCAGGTCGAAGGGAATGACATACAAACAAAGGGCTAGTGGTGCCCCTGTAAAAGGTGTAACATACACCACACGAGAAGGTTGCTGTGTGAAACCGGTTCCTTATAACAATAGCCAGACCTCTGGTCCGCAAGTAAGAATGGCATCTACTTGTCCTGGAACAGCGAGTTGTGACGGATCAGCACAACGTATTGTTGTTAAGCCCAATAACAGACAATTCTTTCAACAAGGAGCAGTATCCTCTTCCTCGAGAATAACACGTCTCAAGCTGAACACGCTGAAAGCAGCGTCAGCCCTTGGAGGTGCTACCACAGGAGGTTATAACGGCAACTTTACAGCTCCATACTACGACAAAAGCAACCTGAACATCTGTCAGCCATCTTTGTATCATCGTAACGGCAATAAGACGCTAGTTTGCACGCAAAGTAGCTGAATTAAACAAACTTAGACTTTATACTGCTAATGAATGTACAATGTCTAAGAAAGACAGAGCAGCCAAACGTAAAGCTGAGAAGCTTGCAAGAGAACCACAGTATCGTACTTTGGACGAACGAAGATCAGAAGTAAGAACAATTCTTATGAAATTGACCGAATTGAATCTCACTGTACAGCACGATGAGATTAGAGAGCTAATGGAGTTGATGAAAACTTACGTGGGTGAGGGTGTTAGAACTGAGATAAGCATTCCATTCCCATCAACTGGAAGAACAATAAGTGGTGTCCTAGCCATCAACAAAAGAGAAGAGTGTGTTGTTCTCATGAGGAAGAACTAGTATACGACGTTCTCGCTTATCCATTTCCTTATACCAAGGCATACCGGCGATAAGCAAGAGTTTATGCATGCGGAATACTCCTTGTACCTTGATTCATCGTTGCCGAGGAGCGCAAAGACACTATTAACAATTACGTAGTGCTCGTGTGAGTAAAGTTCGGTTACATTGCTGAATACATCATCTATATCGGGGGTCTCACCCTCTTGACAGTCATCTTTAGAGATTGCTGCGTCTCCATCTACCATCCTCTGGTACATGCGAAGAGTATGAGACAAATGACTTGCTCCATCTGTTTCATATGTTTGGACAAGTTTACCTAACCCTACTTTTGCACGAGAGATGATAACCCCGAACAGTTCTTTATACTTCGGCTTGCCGGTAGAAAGGTGGCCATAAAACTTGCGGAATCTGCTAATGACTCTGAATAGATATATGAGATCGTTTCGCCCATCTCTGTTATAGTTTCTTTGCATACTCTGCGACCAGGTAGGTTCCTGGATAACGAGAATATTGTCATTGAGCGAAAGTTTGCTGCCAGTCGGATAGTACGACAACAGTGCCAACTGTATCATGGCCTGAAACGGCTCGAGTATCATTACGAACCGTTCCTTTTTGTCCTTTTTAATAACAGTCGTGTAGAATGCCTTCATTGCTTCCATTGTGGTTAATTAAAGAATACAAATCGTCTTTAATATGTTTGCATTTCTTGATGCGCCTCAACACGTTCGCTGCTATCATCAATAGAGTTAGACCGAGAAAGAAACGCATTTGCTGCTCGTGAGGTCATAAACGCATTCGTATTACAGCTATGTTTCGTGTATGGAACCTTGTGTCTTTGACACCATGAGATACACTTTTGAACATGCGACCTCTTCATATTCTCTACTTTATCGCTCGTCGAGGAACCAATCAGGCACATAGTGTTAGCGATGCATTCTACTTGTTGCTGGCCATAAATGGCGTTATATTCCTCAACACGTATAGAGAAAGCATAGGGTACTTCTAGACATAGCAATTTTTGGAGATAGCTGTCCGTGCCGAAGTTCTGTAGGGCGTGATATAATGCGATAACCAGATTGCGCGAATCATCCAATTTAAACCCTTTACATACTATGTACTTCTCAGAGTTTGCCACACGACTAGTATTTGGCTTAAAAAAGAGTACCGAATCATACAACATTGATAGGAGATAGAGCAAATCTATCGACGCTTCGGTAAATGTATCGAACATTTTGACAACAAAGTTGCCCCCTTTCTTCTGGACAGCAATCGCAAAAGCGATTTGACACAGAATCAACTTCGTGCTCATCACCTCTTGATGATCAAAGTCTGATGTGAAGTCGAAACCGCCATCTCCAGTTACCAACTGACATGATCCTCTGTGCGTTTCAAAACAGTGTCGCAGGTTCTCAGGATCAGTCATATCACCTGTACCTGACTTACCGACGTATATCTTAACCGAAGGTGTCTTTTCCAGGAAAGCTTGGCTTTTCTTCCAACCAGGAACAGCTGGGTTCTCATCTACCAAAGTCATGCCGATATACTCATCGCGGGAATCGTTTCTAAGATTCGCAACAGCCTCTATGAACCCACCAGGACCCTCCGCAAAATGGAATGATTTCAATGGACCGACGATATCATCAATCAAATGATGCGTCCTACAAGTCTCTAGCATCTTGAAAAACGACCGCGACAACGGTTTTAATTTACATACTGCACCCCGTCCACCCGGAACTTGAGTGTGTATATACTCATATGGGTTCGTGTACTTCTTCCACTTGTCCCATTCATTCTGTACAGAGTCTATTTGAGTCTTGACTCGAGTTAAGTAGGTACATAAAGTACGATTTATAACTGGCCCACATTCGTCAACGGAAGAAAATGTTGGTACAATTAGCTTATTAAGATTAGGATCATGAAGTGATCTTGGTAAGGTGAAGTAACTCATTGTCGATACTTGATTATAACGGATGGTTTTTATGTCCTTTATGATCATTTTGGATGAATAACTATTCTTTAAGAACTAGGTTCTTCTTGAGCTTCTTAGTCTTTCCGCTCTTTTTGGTCTTTTTAATTACCTCTTTTGCTGCCTCTTTTGCAGCTTCTGCTTCTGTCTCTTCTGTCTCCTCTTCGACGCGTCGTGACCCAATCATACTAGCTTCTACCTGCTTCGCGTCAACGTCGTTTACTTTCTTGTAGACGAAGAATCTGTTCAGAAATGACACCGTCTGCTCTCCAGTAGACATATTTGCTGCAGTTCCATACTCGTTTCTAGCGCGCGGATTCCTCTCCATCTCGTTCCGCATCTCGCCAAACATCTCTTTGAATGAACCAGAACCATTTGGTAATCCCATCGCTCTAGCTTCTTCCCTGGTAAGAGTTGAGAATCCGTAGTTTTCCATCAATCTATCCAGATAATCAAAGTTGACCAAATACTCTGAGAAGGTCTTGTTGATAGACTCTTGATAGACCGCGATTTCAAGGCCCAATGAAGATGAGTCCGGTTCAAATCTTCCGGCATCATATTGTTTGGTTATTTCCCAGATTCGCTCATCACCTTCTTTTATTGCCACAGATTCACCTTGCTTCTTACCTTTCAGCATGTTGAATACTTTCTGACCATCATAAGTCGTACCTGTGAAATAGCCTCCTACCTTAGTCGTCTCACTTACATTTCTCAGGAAGCCATTCAGTGTCTGAGGAGTCTGGAACATATAGTGCATCGCGAACTGTACTGAGCACACATCAAACCCACTCTTACCAACGCCGTAGTGCTTGTACACGCCTTTACCGAGTTCAGCCACGTTTTTCGCACCGCGTCCAAATACTGCATTTGTCACCTGTTTGCCTTTATCAGTAAACACGCCTGTTGTGTCTCTGACATTCACCGAAGAGTTACCGCTAACGAAGAGTGCTTGAGGCATTCGTTTGAACTTCTTTCTGTAATTCAGGTAACGAGCACATGCGCCATCCATACGGTTATCGATGTTGTCTTTTGAGTAATCTACTCCAAATACGAACCGCAGCTTTGCGTCTATCCACTTCGACATATCTCCTGCTTTGCCGACAGCCAGATCGATCAAAGCGTTCCCTGGCGAAGAGACGCTCCGGATCAACTTCTTTTTGATGTAAAGATTGTGGAAATCGCGGAGCGATCTAGTGTTCGTCGTATTAGAGATTCGATTATAGTACACATCGTCATCGCCTAGCTCGTCTGGTATATCTCTTCCAGTCGTTATCATATCCAATGTTATCGGATTATGAATTGTGTGCCAATTACTGTTCGCTACATGGTATGCATTGCCGTAATTCTTGCTCCCACTTCTCATGTCTGCAGTCTTGTCATATCTTACTCTCAGTGGCGACCATCGCCATCCATGCTCTTTCGATACATCATAGCTGAACTCTACAATCATATTGTCTTCGATTACCTCGCCTTCTTTTGTGAAGATAACGTTGTCCCCACCGGGTGCTTCCTGAAGCAATAAGTTACAAATACCTGCTTTGTCGTCTGTTGGATTAGTCGGAAAGAACTGCATTGGCTTGTAGCCGTCTTCATTGTCTGGATCTCCCGCATCGGGAACGTCATCATCGTATATGCTTTTACATGGATTCACGTAGCCATGAAGACTCTCGTCAAACCCAACACGAAGGACTGCTGTCTTGTACTGCGTCAGCTGGGACGCTGCGCTTAGGTCGGTGCCTCCCTGGAATACCGTCTTCACATCATCTCTTCCGTCGGTGCCCTTCTGCATCGTTACCAGGAAATCAATAGTGTTCTGCTCTACAGGCTTCCACTTGAATGAATGAGACCATGTCTTCTTCCTAGGTTTTACTTCTTGGCCTGGACGATCAGCACCGACACCAAGTTTGGCCGGAGTAAAGATCATGCCATCAGTCTCGTACTCAAACACTCCGTCATTAACCTTCTGCATAAGCCCACCGCACACTTGGAATATTGACTGTGTATTGCTTGACACATAGAACGTTTTGTACTCAAACCGCATAGGAGACGGCGATTCGTTTCCTACGATGCCTACCGCATTTAGCGTGTCCATTGCTACAGTTAGCAGAGGAAGCCTAGACTTCTTAGGGTCAACACCGTCGCTAGGAACGAAGGGTAGTGCACGGATATCCTCTCCTTTCATGTAATATATGTCGAATGCCGCATACAGATTAATGAACTTCTTTTGCTTGTTGTGGCCAATGTGTTCGCCGTCCATAATAGTCCCGAAGAGCTCTTCGTTCTTGGTTCTCGCTCCAGTGAACTGAACTGACATATTGGTGTCTATTAGGTAGATCTTACCCGTACCGCTGATCATAAGAAGTTTCCTGTCTCCATCCGCCTTATCTGTTACCGTGAACGAATCCCGGATGTTAGGTATGTTTGCATCATCATTGATCGGGGCTATGTTCTGTACCTGAAGGGTAAACGACGATGGACCGACGAAGTTGCTAGGGTAAACCCGTCTCCCATCTGATTCTTTTCCCCAAAGTATAGTCATATACTCTCCTAGTAACTGCTGCTGTTCGCTATACGATACTGGAAAGTTCGTGCCTTGAAGACCAGAGAGAACCAATCGAATCCCCCTCCTTAGAGCAGCCGAAAGCTTAGGCGGCTGGGAGAACTCAGACACCTGTCCGACGCGATCGTTATCTACCTCGATCTCAATTTCGAACGACTCGGGAGAGTATGCTACCCTTGCTTCATCGAATGTGAATGTTGGCTTAGGATACCTACCCTCGCGCGCCGAAGACTTAACAACAGTCACATCTACTGTGAATGGTAGGTCTGGGTGAGTAAGCTGATGACGACTCAGGTACCTGAATACTTTCTTCGTATCTTTCCACGAGTTGATAATACCTTGAACAAGTCTGCTGGATCGTAGGTCTTTCTCATTACTTAACGCGACTCTAAAGTTGAAGTCAGGCGCATCATAACTGTCAATATTCGTATCGTCTTGTTTCATGGCACTCTTTTCCATGAAGGTGACACCACCCCTATCGAAGAACGGCCGGATGTCGTTGGTCCTGCAATACTCAGAGATGTTGCCTAGTCCTGACAGTTCCGCTCTGATTCTAGAGATCTTTGTTACGCCCCTATTATCAACAAACTCACTGTTAATTCTCAAATAATATTGGCTATTCGTGATCATGAACCCGTCAGATACTAGACGTTTAACCACTGCATCGTACTCTAGTCGCGTGATTTTGCGCATGCCTCTGGCTGTTCCGAAACGGACTTCGAGTTCACTTACGCCATCACGACCACTCGTGCGGAGTGTGTCTAGATATTGTTTTGTAATGCGGTCTAACGTTTGCTTAGGTTCGTCGCTCGACATCAGGTATATACTATTGAAGGATTGTTTTTTTATACTGGTTCTTGCAATTTTCCGAGCTTTACGGCAATTTCGTCATACAAAACACGCTTTATCTTAGACTTACCACCGTCATCTGTGATATTAATTGACAACCGGATACAAATATCATGTAATGCACCGTTCGTGAAGGTGCTGATACCTCGTAAAGGTTTCACTGGGTCTATGCTGAAACACCTCGCGCGTATCTCATCGATAACATTCGAGCTATCGCTAAGCGTAATCCTATTGTGCTTATCGACCAGCTCAACAAGGTATGTTCTTGTCCCGCCGTTGGAGAAGTCATAGAACGTGTCTCCAATCTTGTAGACGATATTCATCTGTTTCAATAGAAGTAATGCCCGCAGCGCAGTAGCGCCTATTTCAGGTTTGTTAACAAGTTCATCTTCCGCCCGGTTTAATGAAATCTTGGCCGCTTTCAATGCAGCGCTTATCTTGCGAAGCTGCGAGACACTCTCGATCTTATACTCTTTCTCCAATTGGAAAAGGTGATGACTATTGACATTGTATTGTCCCAACCCCTCACTAGCTACATAAAAACACCAAAAAAGCGAGTCACGACCCCGTGGTTTAAAAACCTCGACTGCGTGTTTTTCGCTACTTGCTTTCTGTATCGAGGAGGCAACAATGGCTTTTCCCTCCCTCTTGAGCTTTTTCTTAGCTTTTCGTTCGGCGATGAAAGCCGCGTCGCTCTCAACATTGCTAACTAATTTTTCTATTACTCTCGGTGTAAACATGTATTCCCGCATAGCTTCGAATGTATGTTCAACGTCTGTTCCCATTGTGGAGGATCTACTTCTTACCATTCTAGTTGGTTGAAGATAGTGCGTAGGCTTTAATACCTTTGAAATAACGTTCTTCAAGGCGTGTACGTTCTTCTTCAATAGATTGAAGCGTCTGCTGCTGTTCCTTGACGTAACTACAGAAGTCTCTTAGTGCCTGGATAGTAATCTCTGGTAGAGAAGTCATATTAACGAATGTTCCGTTTTGGTTCTCGTTCAAGAGTTCCTTGTTGCCACCACTGTTCAGGATCCGCAATACTTCTACCTGATGGTGCTTGCTTAGAGATTCGATGTCTTCTTTCAGTTCCTTGAGAGTCATTGTTAAACAAAGAAAAGGGTTGTCTTTATCTTATTTGAGGGAATATTCACTCGTCCTGAATCTTCAATTTTTTCTTGCCGTATTTGGCCTGCTTATCCTCAATCAGTTCGGCGATAATACTGATATATGGATCGTTCAGCTCAAACCGCTGACCAATCACTCTCGTCATTATGGTATCACCTACCTTCACTCTGGAGTAGTCTTTGTTATCAAAGTTATGATCTCTTGCCACGTAAATGATCACGGGACTAGGGTCGTCTTCACTTTGCGCCTTTATGCCTGCGGTCTCCGTAATGTTAGTAACTACGCACCGAATGTTCATTCCCTCGACTGGGCTGCACACTAGGCACTGGATTATCACTTCGAACACTGCTCCGTCACCCTGCAACATACCGGAGGAGTAGCTTTCAACCTTAACCGAACCTTCCTTTACGTAGCCTTCTACCACGCATCTCCCTTCCATCTTACGGCCAAGATTGGTCTCTAAAATCTGCTTTGTATTGTCGCCAATTGATGTCATAGGAAGGAACACACGCTTTGTCATAATTGCTGGAGAGTATATTCCAAGGTGCTTAGGCTTTCTGCGCTTGGCTACCGATCTAACAACAGCTTTTGCTTCGGTCATTGTTTTTGCTTCTGCCATGGTACTATGTATACATCGAATATTATTTAAGTCGCTTCAGTTTTCTGTTTTACACATGACTGGTATTTAGACAAGGACCGCTTCTCCTGGTGTCAGAAACCACCTCTTGCCGTCAGATTTCTCTTTATCGAGTCGGCGCAGTGTAAGCTCTTGGATAACGCATAACGCTTCACGTGTCTTCTTCGTCTTGGTGGTGTATGTATCTTCTCCTAAGAGGGTGTTGAGTGAGCTGACAATAGTTGACTTACCAGCCTGGTCGCACCGGGCACCTTTACTACTCGCGTCCAAGACATCGCGGAACTTGAATGTCATAAACCTTTTCTTGAAGCTCGACATAAATCCTATATATTTGCCCGCTTTTCTAGAAAGCGGCATGTAGCTAGATAGCATATTGGCTATCTCTGGTTGCAAACTAATATAATCCTCGGGTTGGGCCTTGTTCCATTTCTTCGTTTTCTTATCTAGCACGACCAGTTCTTGTTTACCAACATGCTGCATTTGTATCCCGATTATTCCGTCAGCCTTCATCAGCAACCGAGTGAAGTAACCCTTTATCTTGTCCACGAAGCTATCGCTATCAACGGCGTAGACTTCGTTCAATAGCGCTAATGCATCTTCAAATTGTAACGACTCTATGATATGGTCAATTACAAGCGAATCTAACAGAGCTGTGTCGTATCCCTCTTCCCGCATCTCCGCTATAGCGTTACTACAATTCTTATACCAGTCTTTTGACCCCTCATCCTGTGGCGTAGTAGCAATGTTGTAATTTTTTCTTGCCATTTCGAGAACGCCTTCTGTTGATTCCTTCTCAGCTCTCGCTTTCTTCGCCTTCTTGTTTACCTTCACAACTGCCTCAGTCACCTCTGCGGGGACTTCAAATGAAAAAGTTGAACGTTTATACTCAATCGGTACCGAACGGTCATAGATAGAAATGTTTTTGTTATCAAGTTCTACCGGCTGAAAGAGATACAAGTCGCCAATGTTAACAACCCTCCCCAGTCTCTCATATATATCAGTTACAAACTCATTTTTGTCGTCCACTATGTGACTGAGTGCCGCATTTATCTGCAGCAAAGGGTACTGTCTGACAGCTGTTATCTCTGCAACTAGTTTGTCTTTTCGATAGAAGAACCTATAATGAAATAAGTCCTTTATCCGCTGTATTATTTTATCGGTGTTCATCGTGATAAATGCCTCGTTATAGCTGTCGAGACGGACGTCTTTATCTTCGATTTCTGCCGATGGGAAACACTTGTATGCACATTTTTCCATATAGTCGCATGTAGATGAGAAAGGTCTATCTCCAACCTGGTACTCAATTACTTTCCCGGAAGACAGTTGCTGTTTTACAGTAGTGTTCATGTGTGACATATCGAAATCTACTTGATTGATGTTCAGCAGGCAATCTACCGAACCTTCTTTGAGCGTTCTTGCCACCTCACCAATCTGGAGTGCCTTCAATTCGGCCAGGCGATATACGTATATATCTGCTGCCTCCTCTCTCTGATTTTCCATTATGCTTCCGTAAAGATACAGTTCTACGTTTCGTTTCGAAAACGGCAGATCTTTGTGACTGCAAGTTCTTACAGCTCTACCTATGATCTGCTCCAATCTGTTCATATTATACCATGGTTCTAGTACATGAACCTGTCTGATGAACTTAAAATCAAGTCCTTCAGAACCCGCCTGGGATATTAGAATGACCTTGACAATGTTCCCATCCTTATTCAGTGGATCGGTTGCCATCTTGAGGTCAGCGACGTTGTCTAGTGATAGCGCGGCGTCTCCAGTAATCATTACATAGCTAGCTTGAGAGAAGTCCCCCGACACTCCTGACTTGGGCAGAAACGATGATGCGTCTACCGGTTCACTAGGAGGTTTCTTGAAAAGAGATTTGATTTTACCAGCACGTTTCATTCCCATTTCTTCAAGCGCAAGAGCGATAGGTACAAGCCCACCATCTATATATTGGGAATAAATTAGGACCACCCCTTGTGACTTCTTGACTGCGCGACATATGTTCGCGATCTTCCCACTATACTTGCCTATTTCAGACTCAGCGAATACATTTCCATATTCGTCGCTTCTATACTCAAAGTTTCCACGAAACGCAGGCGAGTTGCTGTCTTCAAACTTCATTATTCGCGACAATCCTGCTTTCCCCACTAACATTTTTGCGTCAAAAGAACTCTCTTCTGAATCGGCGAGACGTTTGTCAGGGTATACTATATTCAGTGCTTCCAATGGTCTCTGCAGCAAAGTGTAGCCGAATGCTTCCATGTTTTCGAATGAAGGCATGTTCCTTCCCTGCACTCCAAGTTCCCCTTTCTTGAGTTTGTTGATGATGTAGTTGTACCCCTTTTGTTGAGTAGACCCGATGTCTGTGAGGTAGAGAGAAAGGATGCTGAGAGGCTGAACAATAGGTTTCCCGTTAAGCTGTAGAGCAGGAACTTGTAATTCCTGAAAAGTGCGGGATGGATCGAACTCTGTAGGCCATATTCTGAAAGGGAATGTATATGGGTTCTCTCCACGAACGAAAGAGATATACCCCCTGGCTTTGCGAAGTAGTAGCTCCTTACCTACCTCCCGCCCATCTTTATTGACCTTGAATGATCCGTCTCCGTTGAAAACGCTTTTCACATCAATCACGGATCTTCTATCGTTCTTGTTCAGCAAGTTAAGGAGCCATACAATCTCCTTATAGCTGTTATACATTGGAGTGGCAGAGAGAAGAAGTAAACGGAGGTTAGGAACATTTTCTACAAGTTTACTCAATTCGACAGCGACCCTTTTGTCCTTATTGTCGTCGGTCATACGAATATTATGGACTTCGTCGATTATGATCAGTCTGTTAGAGAAGTGTTTCCGGAGTTTAGTCATCATCATTTTCTCTTTCTTGCCTGCAGGGATGTCGCTTCCTACGGCTGACTTCTTACCTATATAGTTAGCGAACTCGATGTATCCTAGAAACAAGTAAGAGGCACTTATTATTCGCTTCACCTGGTTCACGACACGATCCTTGCTGAGACCTCTCATGCTCATTGGATTGATCTCTTTCATGTATTTATTGCCGGTGCATGCCCTTATGTTCCAAAGTCCATCTACCAACTTGAGCTTTCTCTCGTCGAACAACTGAAGCTTGAAGTTCTCCTGAACGTTGGGTGCCGCAACGACTATGATTCGTTGAGTTATACCCATCTGTTTCAGATAATCCCTCATCTCTTCGGCAACGCTTATAGCAGAGCAGGTCTTGCCACTGCCTAACCCATGGTAGAGTAATAGACCATTATAGGGTGTTTGGAATGACATGAAGTTACGAACAAACATTTGATGAGGTGATAGTTCAAACTCGGCATTGCATAGCTTATCAGCAATATCTTCTATATCTCCATCTTGAAGGCCCTCATACTGCGTATCAAAGAACTCTTTTCTAGACGCGATCTGGACATTAAACTCCTTGTCATCAAGTGACGGGTATAAGTATCCGAATCTACCATTAGATCGTTCAATCTCACTAGCGTTCTCTAGTTCTAATTCATCGATAACAGCATTTCCATCTTGTTTGGGTTTTTCGAGGCTATCAGAGGACATCTATATACTCTATGAACATAATCTGTATTTGCTTAACAATGCATGAATCTTTTCGAGCACCTGAATCTTCTCTAGGTTGTATGGTCTAATCAGATTAATCGCTTCACGTTGAGATACCCATCTCACGCTACTTACTTCAGTACGCTGAAATGTATCAGAGTCAGGCAATATCTCCGTCATACATGCTACATAATAGCAATGCTTGTAGGATTTGAAGTTAGACCCGGTAAATATTTCTTCGAATGGCAAAACGTTCTGGACCACTTTGAGATCATTCTGGTGATACCCGGTTTCCTCTGTGAACTCTCTAAGAGCACAGCTTAGCTCACGTTCCTGGTAGTTACGACGCCCTTTCGGAAACCCCCATTCAGGTGAAGTCCACTTGCTTTTGCTATCAGAGATTAGCGTTTCGATGCTATAGAAACCGTTCTTGTCATCAATACCTTTCTTTAGTGATGCAAACTTCTCGCGAGAAACACGCTCCTCACCACGGTATTGTATTCCAACATTATCTCCCCACAACGCTTCCCATAGAGTATCGAAGTCCTGTTCAAGCAGTCTCTTCTTCTCATCAATAGTCATCTCGTCTACTATATTTCGTAGGTAGGCCAGGTTGTGTAGTGGGTATTTACCACGCATGAAATCGACATAACCTAGAGTGTCTTTCCTGCATATCATACAATACTCAATACCTTTTTCACCGTTGTTGCGGAACGCGATAGTTCCTATGCTTGTGATAGGATGCCGACATTGATGAAATGCATGTCCCGATTCTCCACAATTGTTGCAAAAATTAAATCCCCTAGTAGTCATCGTTGTAAGTTAACATCGCGTTGTTTTTATGTCTTTTATAGTAATGACGTTAGATCCGAAAATATGGGGACCACATTACTGGTTTGTTCTACACACAATTGCACTTTCGTATCCTGCCAAACCGAATGAAGCGATGCGAAAGAAGTTCTATGACTTCTATCAAAATCTCCCGCTCTTCATTCCTATTGAGGAAATGGGAAACAACTTAGCGAAGTTTCTCGATAAGTACCCTGTTACTCCTTATTTGGAGTCAAGACAGTCCTTAGTGAGATGGACACACTTTATTCATAATAAGATCAACAATGCTCTTGGTAGTAAGCACATGACACTCGAAGAATCTATGACTGCATACTATGAAAACTATAAGCCCAGAGAGGTTAAAGATCAAGAAGAGCGAAAGCGAAGAGAGAAGATAGTTTTAGCCGCGTTCATACTCGCAATTGCGCTGGTAGCAGGATACCTTTACACGAAATAATCTACCCTATCTATATAGTATGCCTCGATCGACAAAAACGAACAGAAAGAAATCGAGTAAAGCTAAGAGACGAACAATGAAGCGGAGACCCGATCTAGACGAGGGTGGAAAACCTATAGCTGCAGGTGGGTTCGGTTGTGTTTTCTTGCCTAGGCTAAAATGCAAAGACAAAAATATCGAAGAGAAGCTTTCGAGATCTGGTAAGAAGTATGTTAGCAAGCTTATGATGAACAAAGAGGCTGCAGATGAAGAAAGAGAAATGATGAATGTCTCCGAGATTCTCAAGACGATTCCGAAGTCTAGCAGCTACTTTCTCCTTGCCGACACTCATGTATGCAGTGTGGATACTCTCTCGTCGAGCGACCTAGAAGGGTTTAACAAGAAGTGTAACCCTCTCCTTAGGGAAGGATTGGAAGCAAATAATATCAACAACCGTCTTAATCGGGTTAAGTCGATAAATATCCCTTACGGAGGTGAAGAGCTATCAGATTTTATGGACGGGCTATCACCGGACCTCTTGGCCGGCAACAAGGAGTCTGAACAGCAGTTCGGTTTCGTCAACCTGGCTCTTGTTAATTTGTTGAACTCGGCTATTGTCCCTATGAATCATGCAGGTTTGCTACATCATGACTTGAAAGCAGCAAACATCCTGATCGAACCAGCAGACATCCTTTACGGGAAAGTGCCATTGAAGATTATCGACTGGGGGCTAGCAGTTTCGACCAAACACACGTATGGTGCAGTACCACACGGATCCAGATCGCGACCGATGCAGTTTAACCTACCATTCGGTGTTATTCTACTTTCGGACTCTTCCAAGGCGTTGATAGGGGATTATATGAAGTCTATTCGTGCTGAAACTCTCGGCCAAGGAGAAGCTAAAACAATCGCTGTGAGGGTGATCCAGTCAACAATCGCGAGACGGGGTCGAGGACACATTAAATACATAATGTCTCAACTCAAAAGCCTGACCAACCCTTATTTCAGCGACGCAACTATTGTACAAGACGCTATGCCAACTTCATCGTGTTACACTAGTGGTCTATTGGCATTCGACTATATCGTTGACAACATATCAGACATCATCATAAAATACACGAAAGAAGGTAACTTCCAAAGAGATAGATACTTCAACGAGGTATATACACACAACGTAGACGTATGGGGTTTCCTCACAGCTTACATGGATCTTATCTCTCACCCAGCTTCTTACAAACTGTTTCGTATGAACAAACTGTTCCGCGGAATCTCTGACCTAGTGTTCAAATACTGCTTCGGCACACAGTACGCTAGTCGACCGATTCCGATCAACATACTATCTAGAGAGCTTAGGGATCTTAATAACCTAATCCGTTTCAATAATAAGCCATTAACAAAACCTGTCACACCCCCTCGAGCGATCACACCCCCTCGAGCGATCACACCCCCTCGCGCTATCAGTATTCGTTCGAGCCCAAAGGCGCAATCAGTTGTCTCTCTTAGAGGACGTAAGCGTTGCCCAAAAGGTTACAGGAAGAATAATAAGACACAAAAATGCGTAAAAAAGGGTACCAAACAAACACGCAAGTCCCCATCAGAGATATCCCTTAAAGGGAAGAAAAGATGTCGGAAAGGCTTCAATAAAAACCCAAAGACCGGTAAGTGCAAAAAGAAACGCTAAACATTTGATTAGATATCATTAATCAAATGTCTTTTCACTCTATCTATAAATTGGTATTGGGATTCAAGCAAGCGTCGCTGGTCTAAGAGAAGGAAGACCTCAACCTCTCTTCTTAGTTCCCCTCTTGCCCTTCTTTTTGTGAGATTTGCTGCTTCTACGGTAGCTTCTTGATCCACCTCCTGTGCAACCACAACCATGTGCAGTTCCAGCACCCTTCTTTTTGCGGCTGGTCTCGTAACCACCACGTTTTCTGTATGGTTTACGGACTACGCGACTCCCTTTTGCGTGTCTTTGTCTGTGCCCTTTTCTGTTAAACTGCTTGTGTCCTTTTTTAGTTGTGAAATCTTTGCGTCCTCTCATAGTCTTGGACTTACTGCCCTTCTTATATCTTCGACGTGTCATTACGTTCCCCATCCTATGTATTACCGAAATATTTTAACGCACTGGATTATAATCTGTCGAAACTATATCATGAAAGTTGAGCTACTCGTATTCGGAATCACGGCGTTCTTTATAGCCAACACCTATCACGAAGGCAGGTACGTCACTATTTTGAAGTCTTGGAAAAAATACTATCATATGATCGGCATTGGTTTCGCAGGTCTCTCTGCTTACTTATTCCTTAAGAAATATCCTAACGATACCGGGTCACTTCTAACATCGGCCGCCGGTGTAGCGAGATTCTTGCCTGTCGATAAAGAGTCAGCAGATATGCTTACGCCCCTGATAAATATGACGAAACAAAGCATATCTAGTTCAAGCTGCAGTGTTGATAACAATCCGCAAACGCAGCGTATGCTTAATTCTGGTAAGACTGGAACAAAACGCTCTGTGAGTGAGACAAAAAAGAAATATGTAGCCGCACAGCAGGGGTGGAAGTGCGGACATTGCCAAAGGCAACTGCCAGGATGGTTCGAAGTAGATCATAAAGTCCGTCTTGATTGTGGAGGGTCTAATCACGTCGATAATCTAATCGCTCTGTGTCGAGACTGTCATGGAAAAAAGACCGCACTTGAGAACCTATAAGTATGATGAAGGGTCATATTTTCTCTCTTTATCATATATGCTCAGCAAGATCAATGAATACTACCATTCAGGCATGTCCGCGGTAATAGTGAATCCCAAATACTATCTGCTTGCCTCTGCCGTGGAGATGATCATAATGCTTCTAGTGATCTATAAATGGAGTCCCCTAGGAATAAGTAAGGCCCATCCGACGCTATCTGCGATATTTGTAATTTCCTTTCTTTTCGTTCAATTGGCGATGTATTTCTTCGTGAAAAACAAAAGCGTACTCGCGTCTAAGGGCATCGAAGTAACCCCAGATGCTTCTGAAGTACTAGTAAAGATCGTGTTTACACTTCTTACTGTGTTTGGAAGCGTGCTGGTGGCGTACGGCACTATATGGAGTATTGCACAGATTCCAAGCCTCAATGCCGCGTATGACTTGCTCATGAATGTAAGCATCTTGATTGTTGCGCTCGCAGTGGCGTACGTGATTATGAAGCCCGTTGTTGACGCAGCCAAAACAGGTGATGGTAGATCATCGCTACTGACACTTTTAGGTCAATTCATCATGTATGTCCCATGTCTTCTAGTGGACTTCGTTGATTGGATACGTCTCCAGTATGCCATCACTACAAAACCTGTCTGGATCTTACTTGGCTTAGAAATACTGCTAGTCGCCTTGAACATCCTCATACCTAAACTAGCCGCATGGCTCATTAAAAAGGATGGCAGGCATCTTCTTCAAGGACCTACATACATAGATAAACAGACACTTATCAAACATGAAAGCATACACCAGGATCAAGAAAATCCAACCAGAGAATATCATTACAGTATATCTGCTTGGTTCTGGATAAACCCTCAGCCACCAAATACAGGTATGGCCTACACGAAATATACCAATATACTCGAATACGGTTCTCAACCAGCAGTTCAGTACAATAGCTTAGAGAGATCCCTTCGCGTGCTTTGCAAAATAAAGCCGGGCAACGATGCGGAGATTTTCGAAACAACCGATGTACCACTCCAGAGATGGAATAACATAGTAATAAACTACGACGCAGGAACGATGGACGTATTCCTTAATGGAGAACTGGTAGCTTCAAAGCCCGGTGTAGCGCCGTACATGTCGTTTGAGAACATGATCATCGGAAGTAAGGACGGAATACAAGGATCTGTGGCAAACGTAGTCTTCTATGATAAAATCTTATATCCTTCACAAATCAGGATGTCATACAACGCCCTACGACTGCTCCCTTCACCGGGGCTTTAGATAATTTCTGTCAGTATAGTATATAATGGCTGAGATCGTGAAAACCATCCTTATTGTACTAGCAGTCCTAGTCGTGGTCTACCTAATACTGAGTTTCTTCTTCAAAAGTTCGACAACATTGACGACAATGCAAGACGGCGATAAGAAACAGGTGATAGAGGCAAGCACATTGCCTAACAACAACAATACCAGTAACTACACCTATTCAATGTGGTTTTATGTAGACGATTGGAACTACAGATTCGGCGAACCGAAAGTTCTCATGGCGAGAAAGGATCAAGATGGGCACCCCAGTCCTTCAGTGGTTTTAGGAGCGATGGAGAACGATATCACAATCTCTGTTGCGTGCTATCCCCAAAACGAAACGACTGGCACTACCGGCAATAACTCCATCGTTCACAAATGCGTTGTGCGTAACTTCCCTCTTCAGAGCTGGGTCAACTTGATTATCAGTCTCTATGGACGTACACTAGATGTCTATGTGGATGGAAAGTTAGTGAGAACATGTGTACTCCCAGGTGTTGCCAAGGTGAACCCCGACGCTAACATAACTGTCACTCCTATGGGTGGTTTCCAGGGATGGACATCCAACTTTGAATACTGGGATGACGCTTCTAACCCTCAGCAGGCATATAACATCTACAAGTCTGGTTTCGGAGGGTGGGATCCCCGGGTACCGAGCTCG
>JGI24916J38487_100699_pt1 | contig 43977 bp, 25 predicted proteins | sample LinPfosmplate4_FD_38487 | JGI IMG/M metagenome (IMG submission 38487) | reverse complement strand
TGCAGGTCGACTCTAGAGGATCCCACTACTGAAGATATAACAGAAGACGACTTTTTATTTATGGACGAAACATCTAACGAAGAAATGGAAATATTAAAAAGTATTGAAGAGTTGAGAGAAAATAATTCAGATAACGAAGACGATGAAGATGAAATGTTTAGCAACGAGGAAGAAATGGAATTTTTAGGAAATTATGCAGAAGATGATGCATACGATATTGCCGAAAATGCTTTAGATCGTCTAGAATAAATCTGTCTACATCATATAAGCAACAATGACAGGTGTAATTTCTAGAAAGATGTTACGTATTTACAAAGTTCCATTTTCCATATTATTATTTATAGTATTATTCGGCTTATTCCACAATGTAAAACCAGGGTTTGCATACTTACCGAACGGTGCATATCGCCCATTTGGGGTAGGTTATAAACATAAAACAGTGATTCCTGTATGGGTGGTTGCAATAGGTTTAGCCATTATGTCGTATACGTTTATATTGTTTCTTTTGTCTCAAACTTGAAATTATATTCCTAACATGCAATATAATTTCCCATCTTTAATTGACAATTCAACTGGTAATTATCTATATGGTACATTGAAACAATGTCATGAAAATCGCGTAATTGCTTATTCATATGCATTAAATATAGGGGTAGTATTATTATTTGTATTGTTGGGTGGATTTATTTTGTATTTATGTTTTCAACGTAAATTGACTCCAGACCAAGAAACGCAAAAATTGGTGCAAGAACAAAAGTATATTCTGGAGAAAATAAAAGCGTTAAAAGAGATTAAGCAGAATTATTATGAAGAAGGAAGTTTGACACATCTTCCTTTAGGAGAACCTTCGGTTGGGTTATAAAGAAAATGATATTTAAAAATGATTATGTTATATAGATATGTTAGCCAGTGCAGATTTATTAATACAGAAAAACGACTTAAGAAAAAGCGCTTTAGATGAAAACACAGCTCAAAATGAATTTGAGACCCTTTTGGAAAAAGTTTCAAAACGGAAAAAAGAGTTGAATGTAAACAAATCATTGGTTGGTTCTCTCAATTTAGCAATACTTACTCAGAAAAAGTATAAATTCAAAACGATTTTATTTCAAAAAGGGAGTATTTCTAGTATTGTCAACTTTCCTGAAGGAGTAGAAATCATACATTGTCCGGATAATTTGGTACAGGAATTATCTAATTTACCAGACACATTAAAGGAGTTAAACTTTACAAACAATGTACTCGAAAAAATAGATCTCTCAAAAAGTAAAAATTTACAGTCATTAAACGTATCTTACAATGAATTGAAAACGATTCCTACTTTACCAGAAAGTTTAGAAACTCTGATTTGTCATCATAATCAATTAGAAGAGCTAGACTTGAAAAATACAATTCATTTGAAAACATTGCATTGTAATGATAATCCTAAGTTGAGGTTAGAAAACATACCAGAATCTGTGACAAATGGTAATTATCCACAAGTATTGGTACAAAACTTGAAAAAAGTCGAAACGATGTCATCTAAAAATGAAAAAGAAAATTTAGAAATGTATTTTTCATTTAAAAAAAATTATGAAGAAGAATTGCGTAACATGCACGAAATGAACAAAAGAGAGATGCCAAAGTGTGTAGGATGCAATAAAAATGTAGGTATGGTTTTTTCGAATAAAAATAGAAAATACCAGGCATATTGTGGTGGCAATCCACCATGCTCATGGAAAATGGTGATTCATAGAGGGCAATATGTTCCTAGAGAAGATGTATTGTATACATACTATAATGACGTAGAAGAGATGAAAGAAAAAATAATTCAACAAAAAATGTCAACTTTATTTCGATATATGGGGGAGTCAAAGGCAGCGGAATTGTTTGAGCAACAAATGACGGCGTACAAGTCGGCAAATAAATATTTAGAAGAGTTACTACATGATCAAGAACAGTTGTTCTATAGTGAAGAAAAAATAGAACAAATTCAAAAAAAACAGTTGCAAATTAACGAAGCGTTGGAACGTGTACATGCGGCACTTAAAAGTAATGAAATATCAGAAGCAGTACGGATACAACACGACGAAATTATGCCCTTGTCTAAGTCTATACAGCATATGCAATATGAGCGTATGACAATGATTCAACATGTGGAAGATACTTCTAAAAAAGGGAAGCCGTTATTGACATATATTTTGCTTCAAGAAGAAGTCACACCAGAGAAGTTAGAAATCAATTTAGGTGATCCAGCGAAAGATTAGCATTTGTTATAATTAGAAACGCCGTCCCATGAACAGCCAACTGCGTCTGCCCACGATTTTTTATCACAAGTGGAAGCAGCTTCATTAAACAATAAGCTTTGGCCGACGTTATTAGCTGAAACATCGGTTAAGCTAGCGTTGTTATAGAGACCCCCACTTTTGTTGTACACTTCCGCGTTGCTTAATTGAGCATGATCCTTTGGAAAGTTTGCATGCGTACTTGCTGGAATTGTACATCCACTTAAGTCCGATACCCAACCGTCAGGACATTTTGATGCGTAATTTGGATATGCTTTATCTTTATCTTGGTTTTGCATCATAATTCCAACCGCAATTAAGCATAATAATAGTATACCGAATGCAACGGCAATAACAATCGTGTAAAACTGATCCATATATATTGTATATTCTGATTTTTTTTTATAAAAATGCCTAAAAGAAGTGTTTAGACGTTCAAAAGAAAATCTCAATGCACAATATACGCAATGGAACCATATCGTCAAGGAAGTACAGGTGTTGCATGGGATGCGACGGTAGGGGCGTCTCGTGATGCAATATTAAATTATGAAAATTATAATGGAAGAATCAATTTAGTAGAAGATGCGAATCCAGATGCTCGTTTTCAAATGGCCGAAAAAATAGCTATAAAAAATAAATCCTCAGAATACAGAGACGCAATTACAGGACTACAAGAAGAGAATCTGTTGGCAAAAGTGTATTTTTCGGAAGAGAATGTTCAAATATTGCAAAATGGATTACGTGCCGGAGTTTATGAAATGTCTCAGCGTCAAATTGTAATTCCGCCACAAAATGTGGACAATTTAAAAGTAATAATGAGAAGTATGTATTTGCAGTATGCAAAACATCCAGAAAAAACTGAAATGATAACAAGCGAAGTTGAAAAGTTAAACAAGTACGTATTAGATTATACAATTCAGTCGGTTTATAATGAAGCACAAGGTTATATGAATTATGTGAGAGATCAAAGTACATTAGTAATGCCTTTAGAGAGACCTCAACAAACTGACCGTGATTTCAAACATTTAGAGTTGAAACGTTGGACATAAAGTATTGAAAAATATTATTTCGTTAAATTATAGTATAAACATTAGTATTTTTATAGTATATCATGGAGCTTCCAGAAAATTTTGTATCTGTAATGAAGGATTTTACATCCGACTTGCGCACAACGTTTCCAGAACACGCCCATATATGGTGGATATATGGGGAAGAAACGTCAGATGCTGGTTGGAAAGACCTTTATGAATATTGTTTAAAAGTATATCCGGAACGTTTTTTCGATATTTTGTATCAAAATGAAGATGTTTTCAAAGAAGAAAGCGAAGCAAATGTAGATTTTATTCCACGAGTAAATTTCAAAAAATTATATTATGGCGAAGGTGTTTCTGAACAAACACAAAAAACAATATGGAAATATTTGCAATTGATTTTGTTTATGGTAATTGGAAATGTAAAAGATAAATCCGAATTTGGCAGCACAATGAATTTATTTGAAGGAATTGATGAAACTGAATTACAAGAAAAGATGACAGAAGCAATGTCTGGTTTGGGAGATTTCTTCAAAAACATGGAAAAGAATATTGATAAAGAGGAAAACGACGATGACGATGGTGGCGACGATGTAAAAGAGCAAGGTGAAAAAATGTTTAATAAAATTTTCGAACAATTCGAGAAACATGGTGGAAAGATGCCAGACATGAGTGAAATGCCAGATATGCCAGATATGTCCCAAATGCCAAACATGGGTAATATGCCAAACCCAGAAGACTTACACAGTCACTTAAAAGGGCTATTTGGTGGTAAATTAGGAAGTCTAGCACAAGAGTTAATGGAAGAATTAACAGAAGATTTAAAAGAATCATTAGGCATTGATCCAGATGAATTAGAGAAAACCTCCAATCCGACCGATGTATTGAAAAAACTAATGCGTCATCCAGATAAGTTAATGAAGCTGGTAAAGAAAATCCAAAATAAATTTCAAGACAAAATGAATTCAGGTGATTTGTCTCAAGAAGACATTATGAAAGAGGCAGGAGATATGTTACGAAAAATGAAAGAAATGGGTGGAAATTCAAAACAAATGAATGAAATGTTCAAAAATATGGCGGAAAGCATGGGGGGATCTATGGGTAAAAATATGAAAGTAGATACAAATCGTTTAGATCGTATGATGAAAATGCAAGACACTAAAGATAGACTGCGCGCGAAAGTAGAAAAACGTAGACAGGAAAAAGAAAACGATCAATACACATTAGAACAAACCCAAAACCCCAATCAGTATGTATACAGACCAACAGATGGAGAAAAGGCGGAGAAAACCGTCTTGACAGATGAACAAATTCAAAAGATTGCGGACGATATTGGTGATGTAACTGTTGAGAAAAAAGTAAATAAAAACAAAAAGAAAAAGAAAACTAAGAAATAAGTATATGTTGTCGATTTTGTATTGGGGATCTCTCATTTTAACGCCTTATGCTTTTCAGTATATAGATTTTTATAGTTTGTATAAAGGTCTTGCATCTGTTGCTATAGGGCAAATATTGACAATTTCATATTTTGTTACTTTTACAAAGAATACTGTAAAATACAATATAGTAGATAAAATTTATAAGCATGTTACACAGCCAGAGGGAATATTATTATTGGGTGCGTACCTAATAATAAGTTGGGAATATAAATTGTTGCCATCGACGTATTACGAGACTAGATATGGTGTAATTTGGAAAGATGTTTGGCTTCAACTGGCATGCCAAGATTTTTTGCAATACGTAATCCATCGAATCGAGCATGTGTCTATTATTTATAAACAAACACACGGATACCATCACATTCATGTCCGCCCAATTATGTTTGACGCATTTGACGGTTCTTTTTCGGACACCATTGCAATGATAATAATCCCTCTAATTATAACATCTAATGTTGTCCATACAAATACTTATTCTTACATTATGTTTGGTACAATGTATTCTTCCATGTTGACACTAATTCACTCAGAATATGATCATCCATGGGAATTTGCGTTTCGTAAGATTGGTTTTGGAACATCATATGAACATCAAATTCATCATAAATATTTTAAATACAATTATGGACACATTTTTATGTACTGGGATCATATTTTTGGTACATACTATGAAAATAATACCTAAAAATCATCGTCATCCCCATCACTGTTCCATCCACGAAACAATCCACCTCTTACAGGACTCATTGTAAATTTGGAAGTTTGTTCGTCTGGATACAATATTTCATCTAAGCACATTTTAGCAATGGCAACTTTTCCCATGGGATGCGTATTGGATTTAAGTTTTTGTAATTGACTGTAGTAATAAGCATTTTTTCTGAACTTAGAAACATCAGCAATGGAGTCGGAGTCTTTAACATTTCTAGTATCCATACCAGCATTAACATCTTTTACTGGTGAAAGTAAAACGGCAGTAGGCAATTGATTTACTATACGTAAATGATTAGAATTTTTCATAATAATATATAGGAATTGTTTATATATTATTTGGATTCATTTTTATTTTTCGATTTATTTTATAGTTTAGGTCATATATTTTTGCATTCTTAATTCAAAGATTTTTTTTCTTTCGTGACATTTTTTCTTTATTTCAGGGTCAACTATTGAATTTGTATGTCTTTCGTAATGTTCAGGTGTTTCATAGAACAGTGTCAATCCTGGTATGCCATTCTCACGAGTTACAAAGCGAACTTTGAACAGATCATCTTGCATAGAAGAACCCACTAAATATTTTTTTTCGCCAATACTTCCGAATGGAAATCCTGTAATTGCATTCACAATTGGTGAATTTGCAGTTGTAGTGGTATTGAATAAATTTATTTTCTTCATTTTACCATTAATCTTCCTCTTAATAGTATAGACTGAAGAACGGTTTTCGCGTCTTTGTTTTTCAGATAAAGTAGTCTTTATAGTTTTTTTATCGTCATCGTACGATAAAACCGTTCCAGCGGATGGCTCATAATAAGATGCAGAATCTTCAGAGTAGGCCATTGATCGATTGTCATATTCGTCCATAATAGTGATTGCTGTATTTGAGGTGTGCTTTGTAAGTGTTATACTATTTATAGCGTGACTTCTTTAAACTGTTTCTTAAAAGAATTTATAAATATAATTTTAATATATATAAATAATGAGTTTTCAAAATATTAGTTTTCGAGATACTGTAATTCAGTATTTAGAAACATTAAGAAAAGAAGATAGTGAAAACGAAAATAGCGAAGATGAAGAAAACGAAGGTGATGAAAGCGAAGATGAAAATTATCATTATAGAAACAATGACAAAAGTGACAGTGACGACGAGTACAGCGAGGACGAAGATGACGAGGACGAAGATGACGAGGACGAAGATGACGAGGACGAAGATGACGAGGACGAAGATGGTGACGATGAAGAAAGCGATGAAGACGATGATGATAATGACGAGGACGAAGACGATGACGAAGGCGAAGACAAAAAAGATAAGAATGATCTTATTAGCTCGAGTACAGACAGTTTAGTTGAGAGTGATAGTGAAAACAGCAGCAGTAGTGAAGATGAACTATTTAAGGTTTCAAACGAGAAGGAAGAAGTGGAAGAGAAAGAAGATACAGATAGTGAAAATGAATACTACAGCAAACCATTAGAAGTACCAACCCTACACCACATGTACTCAAATGAACCATTTTACCACATACCCAAATACGATTTTGATATAAATGTAAAAGGAGTAGAACAGATAAACTTTTCGTTATTCCCTTACGTAATATGTAATAATATATATGGTGACCCATATATGACCGTATTGTTAGAATATAGCAATAATGGGAAATTCTTTGAATTGCCAACAGTAGAATACAATGTTTATAATGTTCCAGACCACAGAGTTTCTATAAAAAATCAATGTTTTGAGAGAATTTATGAAATAATGAATATTACACCAGGAAATATTGATGATGACATCATAGGCCGAACAGAAAAGGCATTCAAAGGGTTTTATCACAAAACAGGTACAACAGAAGGATGCATTGGTATTGATATGGAGGATTTTATTCCATTCTTGAATAAGCATTCGGATGCCGAAACATTATCAGAGTTTTTCCACACGAATCTAAAGAATGGCATTCCCAAAAATACATGGGGTCTTATAGACGAAATAATTGATACGAAGAAAGTGGTGAATGTTCCAATTGACCCAAAATGTACTAAACTGTTGGAAGACAACCCTTGGTTTTATGAAATTCATTATGATGACTATACACCGACATTGATCCCAAAATCATTGTATTCGGATGACGAAAAATTAACAAGGAGTCACACAGATGAAATGGGAAGAATTTATGTATTTTCTAGAGAAATACCAGAGAATTTATTTGAAGACAAAAGATACGTTTGTTATCCAAACATTCAGTTTGAAAAAGATAAAATTACGTATTATGGCGTATTAACCAAAGGTAGATTTAGAGAGTTCTAATATCGTGAAAAATTAATTCTATTTTTTGATATAAAGATTATATATGAATCATACTATATGAATCATATAAAATCAAAGATCTTTGCGCATTTCAAAAAACCATGCCCAGTAAAAAATATGTTTGAGAATTGGTTTTCGAAAAATAAGATAAGTTTGGGCAGATGGAATACAGATTATTGTAGAAATAAACTGGACACCAAAGTGGATTGGGCAAACGAAGATCATTGTGGTCCATGTGGTTCTGCACCATTGCAAAAAAATCAACCAACGTCTGACCAATCCAAGTCTGATCAATCAAAATCGAGTAAATTGCGATCTTCAACGTGAGCTTGTTTTTGTTTAGTGGATTCCAAATAGCTGATAATAACATCTCTTTGTTTAAGCTGATTATCTAGTTCTACCAACATCGTTTTTTGCATTTTAATGATTTTTTCTTGCTCAATGGTTTTTTGATAAAAATTTACCGCATTTTCGTTTAAAAATTTTATCCAATTCTTGTGTCTATTGCATTTCCAATGATTTTGAAAAGAATCGCGTTTATAAAATACTTTTGTGGTTGTACATGGGCATTGTATACCTCTAGAAAAATCAAAAATATATTGGTCTGTATATGTTTTTGTTTCCAAGTCCATTTTTGGTAAATACGTGTCCGGTGTTTGGGCAATTTCCATTATACGTACCTACAGATAATACTATTTATACCCTAATACCAAGGGTTTATACTCCTAAAACACTAATTGTTGCGGATGTAGCAGTCTCGCTATTATTATTAAAGAAGAACTTTGCGTTACCAACCAAACTTATTTTAATGTCTTGTTGAATAGAAGTAATTATTATATCTCTTGGATAACCTGCAGTAAAGATTCCGTAATAGTCTCCATTATACGAAGCCAAATTAGTATTATTATTTAAATCATTCGCTTCTAATTTAAAACCAATTCTTTGTCCATTGCGTACATTTATCGTGTTTGATAAAGAAATAGTAATTTCATCATTTACAGAAAACTCACTTGCAAGAGTGTTATTACTAGACGCAGTAATGAAATAGGATGGCCCTTGACTAGTGTCTACTAATGTAATTGATGCAAATATGTCACTTAACGAATAAAATACACCATTTAGAAGCCCAACTAATGAATTTCCTATTAAATTTATTTTTAATTCTTCATTACCTTCAGTAAGTGAATCCGATCGAAGATAAAACGTTTTGGAGGCTACTCCACTCGAATCTAATATAAATGTTCCAGTGAGAGATGTATTCAATAGATCTACAATGTCTATTCCGTCTCCTGTAAATTCATATTGAACTTCATTATCCGAAATTGCACCAGAATCGCTAATAGTAATTACATGCTCAGTTGACAATGTCACAGTAAAACTATCCCCTTCGTTTACAGAAGTCTTGTTAATACTCAAGTCGTATAGTGGGAATAAACTGGTATCTATAATAGTTGTATTAAAACTTATGTCTGGGTACTCATTTAATTCAAGATGCATAATTTCCGCTCCATCTGTAACACGATCTTCTTTTATAACAAAGACAATGTTTGCAGACCCATCTTGGAGATTGAATGAGCCGGATGTTGATCCGTAAGATAAATCTAAATCATCATCTGTAATTCCTGTAATTGTATAGTCTATAGTAGTGTCTGGAATATTTGCAGTCAAATATATTGTAATAGTATCGCCTTCATTCGCAACAACCTCTCCAGATAGCGTGAATGTTGGAATGAAATTTTGAATGTTTACAGTCGCAAACAAGTCATCTACATCTGACAGACTTGACGTATCTACAATAATAAGAAACGTTTCATTATTATCATTTAACCCATCTTTCAGTGTAGTAAATGTTTTTGTTGCAGTTGTGCTTCCATTCAAGAACTCGAATGTGCCTGTGCTATTATTACTGATATCTTCAATACTTATTGAATCAAAATTGAGGTGATAGTTAAAAGTTGGTATTGTGTTTGTAAGAGGTACTGTCATTGTTATTACAAATGAATCTCCTTCCACCACATTTGAGATATCCGCTTCAAGATTATATATATTATTCAGTATCATACCGATGCTTACGTATGACAAATCCGTATTTGTCAATGATATTTGAAACGGTAAGTTAATTCTATCTGTGACGTATGGCTCGTAAACGATTTTAACATTTTTGCTAAGAGAATATATTGGTTTTATTCCATTATTTGTATTTCTGAATTCTGCAAGTTGATCGTCATCAGTTAAACTGAACGTTCCAGATGTGTAAGATACATCGTCTATTAAAATGTCACCGCTTTCTACGCCACTAATATTGTAGTTAAAATCACCACTTAACCCTGTACTATAAAACGTAATAACAAAATCGTACTCACTCCCATCAATGTAATTGTACGAGTCTATATGTACTCCTGACGGATCGGTAATTGTAAAGTAGAAATTTTCATAAATTTCAATAAGAGTGGCTAAATTTAAATCTGCTATTTCAAGTTTGAACGTTTCGTAACCTTTGCGCCTATCGCTATAAAAATCTTCTTTGACGATTATTTGAATTTCGTTTGAAATGGTGCCTGAATATGTATTTCCATCTATGTCGTCCCCTGAAATATCTCCGACATATATGTCTCCTATATTATTCCGGACAATATAATTGTATGATCCGAAGACATTTATCAATTCAAAGCTAATGGTTATGTCCTCTGTTAATGGATGTTGATTATTGTCATATGAATGTCGAATGTGAGGGCGGTTTGAATTACTGATGAGTAATTCAGTCTTGTATGGATCCAACGTTATATTTATGTTATTCGATACATCTGGATTATTAAAATCGTTCAAGCTTAAATCAGACAACGAAAAACTTAAGTAATTTGTACCTTGAGTAAACGCCCCTTCTAACTCAAAAAATCCAGTAACTATGTAAGAAACATCATTTATTAATGTACCACTAGGGTACTCTAAATAAATAGTATCTGTACCTGGGGTATTTATATCATAAACGGAATATAGATTGAAAAAGTTATAATAAGCTGTTAGCAACTGTTCTTGATTCAATAAGGTGTCATATGAAATAAATTCACCGACGTCTAGAAAATCACTAATTGTTATTACAGATGCATTGCCAAAATCAGTATATGTATAGCTATACAAATATCCATTTACGTACAAGGCAAGTTGACTATTTGATTTATCAAATGAAATAGATATATGATTTGCATCATATTTTGATATAAAGTTTGTATTTTTTTGGATTGTTACAGAACTAGAGTTAATTACTAATTCCATATTTGAACTCGCGTTTGTCATCCAAAATGAAATGGTGCTTGGTATTGTAATATCTGTACTACTAACGAATGTATTTCTCGATATGTCTTTTTTAATTGACATATGTTGCCCATGTAGATAAATAGTAACTTCTATGGCACCATTAACACCGAACACAGAACTATCCCTATTTTGAGAGATATCATTTACATTTCCCAGGGTACCATATTTACCATACTCAATGAAGTAATTATACAAGTCAATTGCGTCTTGTTGATAAAGTATATGGTCGTATATAGAAACCGAATTTATGACAATGCCAGAAATATCTTCGTTCAAATTTCCAAAATACAAAATATCATCTCTCAATGACTCATGAAAAAATGAATTCACAATGGTGGTTGTACATAAACTTCCATCAATATAAGTATGGACTTCATTGCTAACATCCAGCCCATTTTGTCCAAACGTAATTAGAAAAAGATGAGGTGTTTCGCGGTCATACGTTATAGCATTATTTACAGTTGAACCAGTTTCTAATAGAACGGAACTATAAAGCTGTTCGTTATCTAATTTTATATAAATAGTTGGGGGTGATGTTGTGTTGTTGCCTAGCCAAAATACAGTATTGCTTGAATCAGAAGAATGTACATAAAACCAGAAAGACAAAGACATGTTGCTCGAAAGTCGAATTGTGTTATAAGAAGTGTCTGTGTTACAGACGTCATACCATGACGCAATATGACTAGAAGACAGTGTGTTCCAGACATCAAGACTATAGTCGCTTGTCCATGATCTCTCAAAACCAAAACTATTTGTTTGTGCAACCATGGAAACATCTGAAACAAAAAGATTATTAAATTCATTGTCCATCCGTCTAATTCTGAAATCCACATTTTTACGAGACTGGGGAATGACTAATTTGAGACTTATTTGGTTCCAACTCGCATCTGAGCTAATTATAGAACTAGACTCATAAAACGTTTCTGTTGCTCCAGATGGTTTTGTTTCGATTAGTTCTATTTTGTACTCACATGTTTCGGAAAAATATTTGATGGGTCTAGTTTTATAAACACTGCTAGATATATCATGATTTGCCAAATAAAAGGTTGTATTGTAATATTGCGGATACATTATGTTAGATATTCGCTGGTTTAAGTAAGCCGGCTCTTGGTAAATGCCAGGTGTTTGGTCATTGGTGCGATACAGAACAACGTGATAACTGACATCTATTTCTAGCGGTTTAAATGTATTATATGATCCATTTGTATTTTTTACAACATAGATGTTTTGACTGCTACCCCAATCTTTTATATCCTGGTTTTCGATTAAGAAAATACCTCTTTTCCTCGATACTGAGGTTTGTGTTCGAAATGTATTAATAAATCGGTCTTCATACGTATAGTTTTTATCTACTGAGTAAAATTTACCGTTGCTGATGTACATGTTGGGAACAGTTTCATTACTTATAGTGATGATAGCATTGTAGCTATAATCGATAGTTTCATAACTTATAAACTCAGAGGCAGAACTAGGAGTATAAGACGTTGTAACTTTAACATCATATGAACTGTTTAGTTCTAGAAATGAAACGTCTAGTACTGTAGTATCTAAAAGTTCGTAACTCACATCAATGCCGTTACCTAAGATGGCAATAATATTTTTGGAAGCAATACCAGGGTTTAAAATATCAAAAACAAAAATATCTGAATTGTTGAGAGAAACTATGTCGTATGCTTCAGATTCATTCAACGTTCTAAATGTATCTTCAAAACCTATATATTCTAATATTATTGTTTCTTCTCCAGTGGCTGTAATTAGATTTTTATATTCACTTGAAAATCGTATAAAATAATCAGTACCATAAGACAAATCGAGAATGGTGTAATTATTAATATAGTTAAAAATGCTATTGTTGTAGTAAGAAAATGATATATCGAGAATGGTATTGTTATTGTTTTGTACATACAATTTGTAATATATTTCTATTGTTAAGTCGTCTTTTCCTACAGAATTCCATGAAATGTCAATTGAGTTATTGTACACTGTAAAATATGGTGTTGGCTTTTGATTTAATAGCGTTGCGTAATTGTTTGATAAACTGTAATAATATTGAGGATCTTCGTCGTATGTAGATAATATAATAAATTGATATGACGAATCAATATTTAAATTTCTTATTGTAAAAGGCCATTCTGTAATTTCATAAAAATAAGAGGGGTTTTGCCATTTGTAAACAAAAACATCACCTTCTAGATTGCCTGAACTTTTACTTATTTTGGGTCGTGTACCACTAACTAAAAATGTGTTTAAAGACGAGTCTGTACATAATTCAATATAAAATCCGAACCAATCACCAGTTATAGTGTTATCATTTTCTTGTATGGGTGTAACATCATCTTGCAAGAGAGTAATTCCTAATTGTTCGTAAGAATTGTTCGAAATCTCATATACTTTAATTTGACCATTTCTCTCATATATTTCTTGGTACGAATACGTATATTCACCAATTGCAATAATTGAAGCGTCATCATTCATGGAAGTTTTGCGATATATTGGATATTCACCAAGATGATCTGGTGATCCCCAGATTTTAAAAGACTCATGCCATTCATTACCAGAATAATTGTATAAAGTTGTGCTACCAAACATACTATTTCCACTTAATTCAGAATCATTTACAATTAATAATTTTGTACTGTCTATATTCAAATACGCAAAATTCCCAGAAAAATCTTGACTATTGTTTGTGTTATTTATATCCGCATAATATTTTATATAGCTTTCGTGTCTCTTGGGATGGTTTATGGTAGAATCATACATATTCACGGATAATACAAAACTAGTGCCATAATTATTAAACGAAACGTGCTTTGTGAGTATTTGGCTATAAAAATTATTAATCTTGTTATCTACTTCCAAGTACTGACCCTGACCATTGTTATTACTTAAATCATAAATAAATACGCTGTTTATCGTACCATCGCTATACCCATAATCATCACTTATGGCACATATATTTCCGATCGGACTTATAGATACATATTTGCTACGTATATTTACCATATAGACTTGATCAACATACACAAAGTTGTTACCATTGTGTTTGTAAATATCAAAGTAAGGCATATTCGACCCCACAATAAAAACAGTACCGTCGTGGTTTGACGCAATTTCAGTAACATTACTCATTACAACATTTTGGAATAATTGATAACGATCGTCATTCAAAAAGATGTCTTCAAAGAGTAAAATATTATCATCAAACCTTTTATATATTTGCAATTCATCAGGGGTGGGGCAGAAAAATACATAGTCCGCATTTTTACTCATGGTCACAAAAAACGAAACCGTTTGGTCTATTGAGCTTTTACGTACTCCATTCGTTTCAAAATCTTTCAGTGTCCATTCAAACGTAGATAAATCCTGTCTTTCTGAATTACGCAATAAAAAATATCTATCTTGATTGTTAGTGCTATCTTTAAAAAATTCAAGTTGATTTGAATATGCGATTACTTTACTTAGAACCACTGGGTATTCATTATCGGTTTTGTGTATAATAGACGTTTCGTAAGACTGAGAACCATATGTATATTCTACTGAAAATCGATAAAATGTATCGTGTTCCAATATTGTCTTGGTATCTTTCCCAATTTCTATTAATCCAATATTGTATGATATATCTATAGTGTTAAAGCAAACGTCTTCCATTGTGTAAATGTTAATCCTGGCCGAGTCTGGTGCGCTAATGGAAGAAAAATTATTTAAAGATAAATCGACACGGTCTCCTTTGGTATCAACAATATCAATGGATTGAACAGACGCTTCTGAACTGGTGGTTTGAGTTACAACATTTGACGTATAAGCATTTCCAGAAGAATATATGGCATCTACACTAATATTAAATGATACATTTGGTTGTAATTTGTTATATATAGATTGTGTGGTATTGTAAGTGCGGATTGTACCAGATATATTTGTTGTACTTGATGTGAGTGGTAGTAAGGCATTGTCGTATTGTCCATAATTTCTAATGATATTCGTAGAAGATTCGATGTCACCACTTTCAAACTTGTACCATAAATCTAAGCTATTACTTTCTATGATGTTTGAAAAAGAGTACCCAGAATCATCAATGTTGTAAATGTCAGAAACTTGAGACGATGTTAAGCTTGTTGAATAAAATCGAAAATCATCAATATAAGAAGTGATATTTGTGTTTTCATTTCTTACTACCCTACCAGAAATATTCCAATAATTAACATTTACAGTTGTTGATAATGTACCACTAAATAATGTCAATACAACCATACGAATTAGGGAAAAACTTTTATTTGTTGAAATTAGTGAAGTTGCGATACTATCACCCCCATTACTAAACGTAATGTTGCCAATTTTCTCAAATGTTATACCATTATCGTTTGAACCTACCATAACTACATCTTTTGGCGTTCTAGCATATCCGAATATATGACCACCGCGACCTTCGACACTTACTTCTGTGAGCTCTAACCGATAAGGCAAAGATAATTGTATCCATGACCCATTATAATCAACCCCATCTGCAGTTGTTACGTAAGGGCTAGTTGGTGTTGAGCCATTATTACTATAAGTGTTACTTTCACCATGCCAATCGTAACCATTACCGGTAGTATCATCATATAAAACTCTATGTAAAAACCCACCTGTACTAGTAGTAGGATATATATCCGATGCGCTTATATCGTAAGCGCCATTTGCAAAGGAATAAGTGGTTTCACCAGATAACGTGTAAGAAAAATTATATGCTGTTGAAGAAGTAATCCAGTCATTCAATACACTTGCTGGATCAAAATCGGTTTGGACATAAATATTTTTGATTTCTGGGCTACTTCCAATAAAGTTATTTACTGTGCTTGTAGTAAAATCAGCTGACCATGAGTAAAAAGAATTACCGTCTAAATAGTACGTCACATTGGAATATGAGTAAGTAATGCAAAAATGATGCCATTCATTGTCTGCAGAGAATGCGGAATTATTTGCAATGGCATTAAAATCATCGATACCTATAAGAATCTCTTGGGTATTAACCATTAAGTAATTGAATATTGACGAAGTAAACGAATTGCTTGCATCAAACAATGCAACTATACTTTTGTAAGTGTTAGTTGCGCTACCTGTCGGTACCTTGTACCACAATGAAATGGTCCACTGTGTAAGTTGACTGAAATCGATGGATGGTAAAGTAATGTATTGATTAACACTGTCAAGTGTTAAATCAACAGAACTAGTACCACGTTTACTGTTAGATGATGTTATAGAGCAATTGGTGGCAATTGCGGATCCATTAATATAGGGGACATCATTATTAATAGTGTAGTTAATGCGATAATAATCAGGTATACTAGAAATATTTGTATCATCCGTAAAAGGAGTGTACGATACCGTAATTGACGTGCCAGTCGCGTCAATTGTAGACAAATTCATTACAGCACCTTCATACAAAGTAGGGTATGTATTTTCAGTTGTATATGAGTAACCGGTATTGTAGACGGTAGTTGCTTTAAACAAATATGATTTATTAGTCGTTAGACCAGAAAAACTTACATCATTTAGATTTGGACTTAAAAAATATTCAATATATGTTCCATTGCCGTCCAAAGAAAAAGCATTATGACTTACGTCGTTTCCAGGTGCACTATCAAACGAAAAATTTAAAGAAAAGGGAGTTGCACGATAGCTAACATTTTGTATGACGCCTTCATTACGAGTTGTGTACTGTACACTAGACGAATCTATATATGTATTATTTGATCCGTCATAATACGTTTGCACATAAAAAGAATAATTGGTATTAATTGACAACGAAGTAATATTTTCAACGCCACTGTAAGTAGCGACTTCTCTCAATAACTTATATGGTCCGTCGTTTTCTGAAAAATAGAAAATGTATTTTGGTTCGCCAGGAGATTTTCCATAAGAAATATCTATAGACGTCGACATCGAGGTGTCCAATACAACCATACTACGCACACCTTCTAAAAATGCAGGGACTTCAATATCGTACGAAAACGAAAGATCCATTGAATTAGGATCGTAATAATATTCGGTAATAACATGAATATTTGAGCTAATGTCATTGCGTATGTTTATAGTATACACCTCTTCTTCTTCCAAATAATATGTAGATATGAGTTCATAGGTGTTTGTTTCGTCGACTTTAATTGCATAGTTACTCGGAAATCCAGGAGAAAATTTAAATGTCAATTGTATAGGAGTATACAAATAGTTTCCTTGAACGTTAAGCGTTCGGTTTTCTGGATAAATTAGCTCCACGGAAGGGACTTTCCATTTGTCAAGAGTACGAAATGTTTCATTGCGATTGACTTCATACACGTCACCGCTTACATAGTGCGCTTTAACACTAACTACATACTCTGTGTCTGGTTCTAAATTCGTAGTAACGTCTGGATTGTTTGTATAAATTGTATCAATACGTGTTCCAAATTTAGAGTCCAAAATTAATTCATAATAATAGGGATTTCCAACTTTATCAAATTGTATAAGCGCTGTAGACGAAGCGATGTAACTAACAACAATATTACTTGGTTGTCCTTGATATATTGTCTTAAATCTATTTTTAGAAATGTAACTAGAAAACCCTGTTGAATTGGGCTCTTTTTTTGGTATAGGTTGGATGTCGCATTTGTTACAATAATCTATCTTTCTTGAAGTCATATATAAATCCGCCCTATAAAAAATTGAATATGTGTTCGTATGTTTGTATATAAAATTGAATTTGATGATGAGAAATCATTTAAACATAAATATTGTATACTATTAGACCATGACCACCGATTTAGCTTCTCAATACCAACGCAAAACAGATAAGCAACATGTACTGGACAATCCAGATACATATATTGGTTCTGTTGAAAAAGTGGATGCGGAGCAATGGGTGTATGATGGCTCATCCAAATTTGTTCTAAAAACGATTGAATACGTCCCTGGATTGTATAAATTATTAGATGAAGGCGTGGTGAATTGCCGCGATCATGTAATTCGTATGAATCAAAGTACTGCGTCAAACAAACGTTTAGTATCTCATATTGATGTAGACATTGACGAAAATACAGGTAAGATTACTATGACAAATGATGGAAACGGCATTGATATTGCAAAACATCCAGAAGAAGATTTGTGGATTCCAGAAATGATTTTTGGTCATTTGCGCACATCCACAAATTACGATAAAACTCAGAAAAAAATAGTCGGTGGTAAAAATGGTTTTGGGTTCAAACTAGTTCTTATATGGTCTATATGGGGGTATATTGAAACAGTGGACCATACACGTGGTTTGAAATATACACAAACGTTTCATAATAACCTTGAAAAAATAGACCCTCCGACAATTACAAAATCTACTTCTTCTAAACCTTATACCAAAGTGTCCTTTATTCCAGACTACAAACGTCTTGGACTTTCTGGACTAAGCAAAGACATGTTGGCTTTGATGATAAAGCGTGTTTATGATATCGGTGCAGTTACAGATCATTCAAGCAAAAAAATAAAAGTCAATTACAATGGTGGTCTAGTACCGGTAAAAAGTTTCTTGACTTATTTAGACTTGTATATTGGTCCAAAAGAAGAATCCAAACGAGTGCACGAAATTCGCAACGAACGTTGGGAATACGCAGTGGCCTTAAGTCCAAAACAAGAGTTTATGCAAGTCTCTTTTGTCAATGGTATTTGTACCAATAAAGGAGGAAAACATATAGACTATGTATTGGGACAAATTATTCGCAAATTATGTGCCTATATTGAAAAGAAAAAGAAAATTACAGTGAATCAAGCGACGATAAAAGAACAGCTAATCTTGTTCTTACGATGCGATGTCGAAAACCCTTCCTTTGATAGCCAGACAAAAGATTACATGAATACTCCTTCTGCAAAGTTCGGTTCAGTATGTACAGTTTCGGACAGTTTCATTGAAAAAGTCGCCAAAATGGGTGTCATGGAAATGGCGTGTCAACTTACAGAAACCAAAGAAGCAGGAAAAACGAAGAAAAAAATGGACGGTACTAAATCGAAAAGTGTTCGTGGCATTGCTAATTTTGTAGATGCCAATTATGCAGGTACAGAAAAGTCCAAAGATTGTGTATTGATCTTGGCAGAAGGATTAAGTGCCATGTCTGGTATTGTGTCTGGGTTGAAAAGCGATGACCGCAATTACATTGGGATTTATCCCTTAAAAGGAAAAGTTTTAAATGTGCGTGGAGCCACAAGAGATTTGACTGAAAATCGCGAACTAGCAGATTTGATTAAAATATTAGGACTTCATATTGGTCAGCAATACAAGACAATGGAAGATGTACATAAAAACTTACGCTACAGCCAAATTATGATTATGTCTGATCAGGATTTGGATGGTTCGCATATTAAAGGGCTATGTATAAATCTCTTTCATGCCATGTGGCCTAGTCTAGTCAACATAGACGGTTTCTTAAGTTTTATGAACACGCCCATTTTACGCGCAATAAAAGGAAGCCAGACTTTGAGATTTTATAACGACGGAGAATATGCAGCATGGAAAGAAACGTTACCCAATAAAAGTACAAAAGGTTGGAACTTGAAATATTTCAAGGGTTTGGGTACGTCGACCGCCACTGAATTTAAAGATTACTTTGCGAATAAAAGGGTGGTCAAATTTCAGCATAGTGGCGAGCGAAGCGACGATACAGTTGATATGGTGTTCAATAAAAAACGTGCAGAAGATCGAAAATTATGGCTAGAACGTTACGAAAAAGATTCGTTTTTAGACACAAATCAACCCAGAGTACAATACGACACGTTTTTCAACAAAGAAATGCGGCACTTTAGTGTGTATGACTGTGAACGTTCTATTCCGAACATGGTAGATGGTTTAAAAACAAGTTTGCGCAAAATATTGTATTGTGCATTCAAGCGAAAATTAACGCACGAAATAAAAGTAGCGCAATTTTCAGGATACGTTTCAGAAAATAGTGCTTACCATCACGGCGAGGCCAGTTTGAATGGTGCAATTGTAAATATGGCGCAAAATTACGTGGGTTCAAATAACATTAACGTATTGCAACCAAATGGTCAATTTGGAACGCGATTAAAAGGCGGTGAAGACAGCGCATCAGAAAGATACATTTTTACTCAATTGAATCCATTAACACGTTACATATTTCCAGAATTAGACGATGTTATTTTAAATTACATAGATGATGATGGACAATTGGTAGAGCCTACATTTTATGCCCCCATTCTTCCGTTTTGTCTAGTCAATGGTATTTCTGGTATTGGAACTGGATTTTCATGCAACATTCCTTCCTACAATCCTACTGATTTGATTTCTTATTTACGTCAAAAATTAAATGGCGTAATACCTGGAACAAAGTTTGTGCCATATTATGAAGGGTTTAAAGGCACTGTAAAAGAAATAGAGCCAACTAAGTTTTTGATCAAAGGTAAATATGAAACTGTAGACAAAGACAAGATTATTATTACAGAATTGCCAATCGGTACATGGACAATGAATTATTTAACCTTTCTAGAAGAATTAATGGAAGGAGATAAGAAAAAGAAAACAACACCATTAGTAAAAGATTTTATAAACATGTCTACTGAAATTCATGCACATATTACTGTGCAATTTGAGAAAGGCAAACTTGCAGAATTAGAAAATTCACTAGACTCAAATGGTATAAACGGTGTAGAAAAAGCATTGAAGTTGACTACGACTGTATCCACAACCAATATGAATATGTTTAATGAGCGCAAACAATTACACAAATACACACGAGTAGAAGAAATAATTGATGCGTTTTACGGAGTCCGTATGTCGATGTATGAAAAGAGAAAAAATGCGCAACTTCGCAACATGAAATCACGCGTACAAGAATTGTCAAATCGTGCGCGATTTATATTAGAAGTGGTAGCCAATACAATTGACTTACGAAAATACGCAGACGATGCAGAGATGAATGCGGATATGGCAGCTAAAAAATACGACAAACACCAAGACAAATACGACTACTTGACACACATGCCAATGAATAGTATGAATAAAGCGCGCGTACAAAAGATACTGCAAGAAAAAGAAGAGTTGGAAAAAGAGCTTGAGTTGCTAGAAAAAATGCAGTTGACTACAATGTGGCTACATGAATTAGATGTATTGCAAAAAGAGTACGGAAAGTACAAAGAGTTGCGTGAAAAAATTATAAATGAATCGGTAGTCGAATCTTTAGGAAAAAAATCAAAGAAAACGAAAAAATAAAAACATAGAAAAATTATAGCAATGTTTATGGCTTGTAATGCCTAATAATATAAAAGTAAAAAACACACATATTTTTTTTGTAAAATCGTTTTTAAAAAAAAAAATCTTTTGTTAAAACAATGAGCCTCATTGACTCTTCTGACTTCCATGCGGTCGTCTCAAAACTTCGCGAGTTTTTTACTAAGAAAGGTTTTCTTGAAGTTCACACTCAAAACCGCTTAAGTATCTTGGCCGCGTGTGAAGACCCCAATACAATAGCCACTTATAATTATGCTGGAGATGTGTATCCTTTGCCTCAAACTGGCCAAATGTGGTTAGAATATGAAATGTTGAAATATCCAGAACGTGCCCCTGGTTATTTTTGTGTAAGCACGAGTTATCGTAGTGAGCCCAATCCAGTACCTGGACGACATGAAATTATTTTTCCTATGTTTGAGTTTGAACTAAAAGGGGGTATGGAAGACATGTTGAAAATGGAAAAAGAATTGTTGGCTCATTTGGGGTTTGACGAAAACAAAATGAAAGAAGTTCAATATCGAGAGACCGCTAAAAAATACGGTGTGGAAGAACTAGAAAATGAGCACGAAGAGAAGCTTTGTGAAGAACATGGACCAGTGGTTTTCTTGGAAAATTTCCCCCTAGAAACGTCGCCGTTTTGGAACATGAAATTGTATGACGACGACAAAACGTTAGCAAAGAAGGTTGATGTATTGCTGTGGGGAATGGAAACAATTGGTTCTGCTCAGCGTTCTGCCAACAAAGACGAAATGAGAGAACAGTTTTACACCATTAGTGAAGGAGGGTATTCTGGTAAACTTTTCGAACTTTTCACCAAAGAGCGTGTAGAAAAAGAGTTGAATGAATTTTTGGATTTTGATTTCTTTGAGCGTTCAGGTGGAGGCATTGGTATGACACGCTTAATCCGTGCAATGAAACTGAGTAAGCTAATTTAACTATTATATCAATCAATTTAAATGGTATCATAGTATTTAAATTGTATGATTATATTAAGAATATACGATTTATTGTATGGAACCAGATGTCAAAATAATGGTTTGGTAATATTAATTTGTGAAATATTCCGAAACGTGTATGCGTTGGTTTGCAATTTACTTACCACAGTTGTTATTTTTGACTATTATGTAAACTGTAATATTAAACATATATTGCCTATTACAAACGTACTGATGTTAAATCTAATCATAGATTCATTTTTTATACAAGACAATTTGATATATTTGCATCATTTTATTGGAATTGGTGCAATTCAAATATACAAATCCTATGAGTTTTCGATAGTAGATTTTCACGAACCAGCCATTACTATAATTGCAATGGAGATCAGTAGCGTGTTTTTATGTATTCGATATTTGATGGAATATTTTCATTATCATAACCGTTTTATTGAAAACATCAACAATGCATTGTTTGTAATGTCATTTGTAATGACGCGTATTTTCAACTTTTACCATTATTTTTTCTACACGAACACGTTTTACGATTTATTGCATTCATACGAAATATATGACACTAGAGTAATAGATGCATTCTTGTATAGTCTGTTTGCGTTAAACATGTATTGGGCATGGCTCATAATGTGCGCGATTTTAAAAACTTGATACAGTTTGTTTTAATACAAAAATTATGTGTATTTTTTATAAGATAAATAAAAAATACTTATATTTTTACACCGCTGTTTTTTCATTGTCAGTTGGCATAAGATTATACTCCGTAGAAAACACGTACATTTTCAAGAGGATTTGTTTGTGAAGAATCTGTATTATTGTTGTGAGCGACTACGTTACCGTCAGAAGATATACTGACTACTCTTCCTGAATAAGAACGTATTTGTTCGCCTAATATATCTGACCCTTTTTGTGACCAATCCACTCCATCATAAGAATACATAAGAATTCTACCTTCGTAACCGTTTGTGATATAAAAATCGTCATGCCCAATTGCCAACATATTACCGTCTGAAGATAGACTAACTGATTTCCCAAAACCTCCATTGTTATTTGTGTTTTGTATGTCATTCCCTATTTGGGTCCATTCATTTACTCCGTTCCATCTAAAAACTTTCACAATACCCTTTTCATAAAGCGTTATCTCATGTAAAGACACACTTATTGCAACCGTTGTACCGTCTGAAGATACACTTACAGATTCTCCAAAACCAATGTTAGTACTACTTCCAGTCAAATTACTGCCTTTTTGCACCCAACTAGTTCCAGACCATTCAATCATCTGAACAATAGGCCAACGACCGTTTGCAGTAACACTATCTTCTCCAATAGCTATTATCTCTCCATTGGACGAAACACTAATTGTTGTACTAAATCTACCACCAGTGTTTGGTCCATTCAAAATAGAACCTCTTTGCGACCAACTACTTCCATTCCACTTATAAATAGTACATGTGCCAGTATATGAATTTCTTCCAATATCACCTACTGCTATTGTGTCACCATCGGAGGATAAAGAAATATTATTTCCAAACGTGGAAGTTGATTGGTTATATGTTATGTCTGACCCTTTTTGCAACCAACTACTTCCATACCAATAGTACACACGCGCTAACTTATTACTTCCTCCAGAAGCAATTATATTTCCATCAGAAGAAATACCAACCGACATACCTATTTTTTCACCTTTGACAGTCCCAACAATGTCTGAACCTTTCTGTAACCAGCTATTTCCACTCCAATCAAATACTCGAATTAAACCGTCATTTGAGTAAGTTGTGTCGTACATTTCTGCACCAATCGCAATTGTTGTACCGCTAGAAGATAAGGCGAAACTAGTTCCAAAATTAGTATCACTAACGTCGGTGTAAATAGACAACCCTCGTTGTTCCCACTTAAAATAATTACCCATGTCTGGATTAGACGTTTCGTAATAATACAATTGCTCTGACGAAAAATCCTCTACAACAAATGAATTGCCAATTGTTGATACTTTTCTTGTATATTCTGTATTTCCAGAAGCATCATAAGTTGTTGCCAATCCAAATATATAAGGCTCCACATATGACAAATCGAATATGTAATCATTCTTTGAACTCAAATACAGAGTTTTATTTTCCGTATTGTCTATCAAAAACATATCGTTGTTACACACATCTTGTCCTATTGTTACAGTATATTGCTGAGCTGGTTTCTCAAATATAAAAGATGCGCTGATATCCTCGCCTATTTCTATAACATACACGCCAGACGACGTATCTGTACCAAATACAAATGATACATCTGTAGTGCCACGGTATTGTATAGTGAAGTCGATTGGCGTAAGTGTAAGATCAGTAATATCGCCGCTAATGCTGAATGTTTTGTTAAGGACAGACGTATTGTTAAACGACACAACAAATGGGATCGTGCTATATGCATTGGAAAGACCATTGTAGCAAATGTCAATATAAACTGTTTCTAAATAATTTCCCATGGATGTGTTTGATATTTCATAATAATACAATTGCTCTGATGGGGCGGAAGTTAATGTTAATGAACTGCTTGTTGTTGTAACATTGGTTGTATACTCGGTGTTATTGGAAGCATCATAAGATGTTGCTAACCCAAATGTGTACGCGTCTGTATAGGATAAGTCAAACTGATATCCGTTTCCTGGCACTAGATTCAAAGTTTTATTTTGTACATTGTCTATTAAAAACATATCATAACCATTTATATTTTCTACAGTGACTGTGAAATTCTCCACTATCTCTGGTAATGCAATAGAAGCACTTACATCGCCTATTTCGATTACATATGTGCCTGCCGATGCATCCGACGCAAACGTAAAAGTTATATCTGTTACGCTACGATCAGGCAAATCAAAACTACTGGGCGATCTTGTTAAATGTGTAATATCACCACTAATGGTATAGGTCTTGTCTAAACGAGAGACGTTATTGAATGACACCACAAATGGAACATTACGGTATGCATTTGAATAATTGTTGTAACAAATATCAATAAAAATAGTGTCTAAGTAATTGCCCATAAAAGTGTACGACGAATCGTAATAATACAATTGGTCGGAAGGAGCCCCATCCAATATGAACACGTTTTCGATTGTAGAAATATTTGTAGTAAAATCTGTATTGCCAGAACCGTCGTAATCAGTAGCTAGACCGAAATCGTACGATTCTGTATAGGACAAGTCAAATGTATAAACATTTCCAGACACTAAATCTAGAGTTTTATTTTGTGAATTGTCGATCATAAACAAATCGGCTCCATCGACTTCCTCTACGGTAACTGTAAAATGCTGTGCTGGTTTTTCCAATACAATAGAAGCACTTACATCGCCAATTTCGATTACATATGTACCTGCAGATGCATCTGATGTAAATACAAACGAGATATCTGTTACGCTACGATCAAGCAAATCGAAACTACTGGGCGTTCTAATTAAATGTGTAATGTCGCCACTAATGGTATAGGTCTTGTCTAATCGAGAGACGTTATTGAATGACACTACAAATGGAACATTATTATACGCATTGGAAACAGTATTGTAACAAATATCAATAAAAACAGTGTCTAAGTAATTGCCCATAAAAGTGTACGACGAATCGTAATAATACAATTGGTCGGAAGGAGCCCCATCTAATATAAACACGTTTTCGATTGTAGAAATATTTGTAGTAAAATCTGTATTGCCAGAACCGTCGTAATCAGTAGCTAGACCGAAATCGTACGATTCTGTATAGGACAAGTCAAATGTATAAACATTTCCAGAAACTAAATCTAGAGTTTTATTTTGTGAATTGTCGATCAAAAACAAATCGGCTCCATCGACTTCCTCTACGGTAACTGTAAAATGCTGTGCTGTTTTTTCCAATACAATTGAAGTGCTTGTATTGTTTGCTTCTACTACATACGTGCCTGCGGATGCATCCGATGTAAAAATAAATGATATGTCTGTTATGCTGCGGTTCGGTAAACTGAAACTACTAGGCGTTCTTATAAGATGAGTAATGTCGCCACTAATGGTATAGGTGTGATCATACACAGAAAAATTGTTAAAGGAAACAACAAATGGAACATTATCGTATGCTTTTGAAAGAGTGTTATAACAAACGTCGATTAATAAAAGATCTTCATAGTTGCCTACAAAAACATTCGATGGATCGTAATAATATAGCTGTTGAGAAGGCGCACCTTCTAATATAAACTTATCTTCAATTGTAAAAGTATTTATCGAGTATTCCGTGTTGTTGGTAGCAAGATAATCGGTTGCCAATTTAAAATTATATGACTCTACATAAGATAAATCAAACACATACACATTTCCAGACGTTAAACTAAGTAGTTTGTTATAAGAATTGTCTATAAAGAACGAGTCGTAACCAGAAACATCGTCTACTGTAACAGTAAATTGTTGCGATGTTTTTTCCAATACAATGGAAGCACTTACATCGCCTACTTCAATAACGTACGTGCCTGCCGACGCATCTGATGTAAATACAAACGAGATATCTGTCACGCTACGATCAGGCAAATCAAAACTACTGGGCGTTTTAATTAAATGCGTAATATCACCACTAATGGTATAGGTCTTGTCGAAGCGTGATACATTATTGAATGACACGACAAATGAAAAATTGTTGTATGATTTTGAAAGACCGTTATAACAAATGTCAATATAAACGGTATCTAAGTAATTGCCCATATAAGTATTGGATGGTTCATAATAATATAATTGTTGAGAAGGGGCAGACGCTATTGTGATTGAATTATTATAGCTTTCTATATTAGTTGTAAATTCTGTACTTCCAGCTGCATCATAATCGGTTGCAAATTTAAAATCATATTGTACGGTGTAGGACAAGTCAAATACATAAACATTTCCAGACACTAGATCCAACGTTTTGTTTTGTGAATTGTCGATCAAAAACATATCGGCTCCATCAACTTCTTCCACAGTAACCGTGAATCGTTGAGCGGCTTGTTCCAATACAATGGAAGCGCTAACATCGCCGACTTCAATAACGTACGTGCCTGCCGACGCGTCTGATGTAAATACAAACGAGATATCTGTTACGCTACGATCCGGTAAATCAAAACTACTCGGCGTTCTTATTAAGTCGGTAATATCACCGCTAATTGTGTATGTCTTGTCTAAACGTGATACGTTGTTAAAAGATACGATAAATGGAGTATTGTAATACGCTTTGGAGTAAGTGTTGTAACAAATGTCAATATGAACGGTATCTAAGTAGTTGCCCATATAAGTATTGGATGGCTCATAATAATATAATTGTTGAGAAGGTGCTTCTTCTAAGAATATTTGATTGATACCAATACTACTAACTTTTGTTGTAAACTGCGTATTACCAGCTGCGTCATAGTCGGTTGCCAATCCAAATGTATAAGATTCTGTATAGGACAAGTCAAATATGTACGCGTTGCCTTCTATTAAATCCAATGTTTTATTTTGTGAGTTATCTATCAAAAACATATCTGAACCATCTACTTCTTCAACTGTAACTGTGAAACGAGTGACTTCTGGTTCTAATTGGATTGTCGCAGTAACATCCTCTAGTTCAATTGTATAATTCCCAGACGCTGCACTAGGTGAAAATACAAACGAAATATCAGTTGTTTTATTACCACACAAATCAAATGTGTTTGGTGTTAATGTTAAGTAAGTTGTATCGCCGGTAATGGTATATGTTTTGTCTACATGAGTGTTATTTACAAAAGACACTACAAAAGGGATATTGTGATAGGCATTTGAATATATGTTGTAGCATACATCAATGCTAATTGCATCTACATAAATATAACCCAATGCACCGTTTGCAGTATAATACTGTAAATTTGGTGTATTTTCATCAAGTTTTAAAATTTTATAAGCATGGGTTTCTCCGATTGTTCCTTCAAACCACACATTTGTGCTTTCTGCATACGATGCGTTATCTGAGGTGCGTCTAAATAAAATTTCATCGTTGGTGTTTGTCAATAAAGAATGGTCAAATACGTATGTGCCCTTCTGTAAACTGAATACCCTACCTACTTCACCATCTACTAGGTATCCACCAGAGGAAGAAATATCAAAAATATTAGTTGCGTTACTATAAATATTCGGATAAGTTTTATTTAAATATTGAATAAGCCGTTTTTGCTGTTTTGCATTCCAGCCTTGTTGATAAACTCCCATTACAGCAACATCGACATTAGAAAGAGAATTAATGTTACCAACACGCATTGGGTTGTTATTGTTTATTTTTTGCAAAATATTTGCTGCATTCGAAAAGGTAAACGATTGTTTTTTTTCGAGCAGTAGATTCCCATCGTGGTCATATGCTCGCATCTGAATTGCATTTCGGTCGCTGTTAGATAATGTATAAAAAACATAGTAATAGTGATCTAAATCCATAGAAAGGTATGTAGGAAGAGTAAATGCATCTGCATTCAAAAGTACAACATTTTCTATAGATAAAGAAGAAAGAGCACTTGTATCGGTTGCTTTGGTATCAACCACGAGAGTTGAGCTAGATTCAAATACATCGCTTCCCATTGTAGGTAATGATGTAGTGTGTTCAAATTTGATTGATTTTAAATTCGTACCTACAAACGCACCGTCTTCTATACTCGTTATTGTGCTAGGAATAACGATGGACGTGATTTCTTGGTTCTGAAACGCATCTCCGGAAATGGTAGTCACTGTAAATGTTGGGTTTATAGTAAAATCTCCATCAATAACAACATCTGGCAATGAAAGCGTGCCATCGATGCCGTAAACGTATGCAGTATACGCAGTTCCTTGTGTTTTATATTGCAAATTATTGGAAGCTGTAAAAACATTAAAAACATCACTAAAACCGTGCACCGTATGCATTACTGTCAAATCTGCTTCATCTATGAGGTATGCATTAAATCTAGCCGTACTGGGAATATCAAAAAATACGTATTCGTTCTCAATCGTTGGTAAAGTTGTCCCAAGATATGTAAATGATTTTAATGATGAACACTCATAAAATGCAGCATTGTCAATGCTACTGATATTACTTCCAACAAATACAGTTTCTAAAGCCGTACACAGTTGACACATGCTTTCTGGAATGTTACCGTAAACTGTAATTGATTTCAGCTCTCCGCATTCGTAAAATGCGTCTCGATCAATAGTCTTACCTTCCGGCACTACAACATCTACAAGTTTGCTATGGCTAAATCCTCCTACAGGATCGATTTTAGAAAAATCAAAAGAACTAATTGCTGTGTTAGAGAATGTACCTTTATAACGCGTAACTGTTCCAAGAAAATTTACTTTTGATAACTTAGTACAACCATGAAACGTTCCCTGGTTTCCAGCATTACCACCTCCTGGAAGTGATGTTATTGTAGATGGTATAGTAACTTCAACAATGTCTGTATTCTCTATAAAAACACTATCTGCTATACTATTCACTGTATAATCCACACCGTCTTTAGTAATTGTGTCGGCGATTACAGGTGATGTATTTATATTTGAATAATACTGTGCAACGGCTGCTGTATTATTGCTAGAATTGAGTTCATAATAAAGTCCATTAATCATATCAGCATACCAATAATCAAGATAAACATAAAACTCACCTTTTGTATAGGATGTAGTTCCTATAGTAATATCTGTAAGAGTTGAAAACACATTAATATCTTGAAAAACAATTTCAGGTGAATTTTCAAAAACTAAAGAGTAAGCGTTATTAGCTAATGAATTGTTAATTGAAAACGTCATTGTTTCAGTTGCTTGGAATGTAATTTCTAAATCTGGTCGGCAGTATTCAAATACATCTTCTTTTTTATGCTCTGTATAACTCTCGCCAAAAGTTATGCGTTCTAAATATCCGTTATCTGCAAAACAATGTGTACCAGTAAGTGTTGTAATATTTGGCAAATTTATTGTTGTAATATTATTTCCACCAGCGTTCCCCAAACTAGCAAAACTTCGATAACCGGCTGACGTTACGTACGAGAAATCAATTGTCTGTAAATGTGTATTGTATCGGAATGCCCAATCTCCTACACTTACAAATCCATTAAGCTGTACGGTTTCTAATTTTGTGTTGTTATAAAAACAGTATTTTGGAATTGCTGTAATTGTTGCTGGAATATCAATTGAAACCAAGTTAAGAGCGTTTGTTGCATCAAAAGTATTTTCCGCAATCGCATTCACTGCATAGGTAGTCCCATTATAGGTAAACGTTTCTGGTATCGTAACGTTTGCCACACTATTATCAAAAGAGCTAACTGTTGCACTTGTACCAGAAAGTGTATATGTAATACCATTTGTACTATCAGTATAACTCATGCTATATACTTTAAGCAATATATTTTCCTAACAAATATATTGGCTAAAATATTATATAAACACGTTACCTATTTTTATGAAAGATGACATCTAAACGATTAATTAGTTTCGACGTAGGAATAAAAAATATGGCATATTGTATTTTTGATATAAATGCGGAGAACGCATTCAACATTGTGGAATGGAAAGTATTAAATCTTTGTCCATCAGAAGACCCATTGCTGGTATGCGATGAAATGCTAAAAACAAAAAAAATATGCGGAAAAAAAGCAAAATACAAAAAAGGAGAAAAATGTGTTTGTGAAAAACATGCCAAGAGTTCGAATGTATTGATGATCTCTCAAAAAGAGCATTCGCTTACTTTTCTAAAAAAACATTCTGTCAATAAAATTCAGGAAATATTTAAAAAACAATTTCCTTTTGAAACCGTAACCACAAAACCTAAAATGATCGAACGTCTGGATAGCTTTTACAAGGAAAAATCATGGGAACCAATAAAACAAACAAAAACGAATGCAAGTACTACAGACTTAATAACAATCGGTCGCGCACTATACACACAATTATCGCAAAATCCAATCATGTCTACAGTAACACATGTGATTATTGAAAACCAAATCAGTCCCATTGCAAATCGAATGAAAACTTTGCAAGGTATGCTTGCACAACACTTTATTTCTCTCAAAGTATCTACTATTGAGTTTGTGAGCTCTGGAAATAAATTGAAACATTTTGCACAACAATCAACGGCAACCACTGAATATCAAAAACACAAAAAAGATGCTGTGTTTTATTGTCAAATGCATTTAGGAAAAATGAATTCAGAACAATGGCAAAATCATTTTAACACGTATTTGAATAAAAAGGATGATTTGGCGGATTGTTTTTTGCAAGGACTATGGTATTTACAAGAAAAATCAAAAAAGTAAACTTATATAAAAATGGCAAAAAAAATAATTATCAATGCGTACAACTTAAACATAAATAATGTGATTAAACCATAAACATGGAAGTTGTTGATATTGATTTGGACGATATTCCTTTGAGTGAAAATGGACCGAAAACATCATCAGAGCCTTCAGTGTCATTTGGAGGAGGAATAGAACTTCTTATGAATGAGAAAAAAAAATCGGCTTCATCTTCCACAAAGATTGATTTAGAAGAATTGGACAATTTAGAAAGTGAATTAAACGATTTATCGCAAACAAACACGTCTGCACCAAGCCAGAGTGGTGACTCCAAATTATTAAGTGGTATTTCTGGTATTGGCAACATGTTTGGATTTGGCAAGAAAGAAGAGACGTCTTCGGCTTCAAGTGGTGGTGAATCTGTACATTTAGGCCAAGCTACAAAAGAAACCACACCAGCATCGACACGCACGTGGGATGGCTATTCAAAATTAGGAGACGATATTCCAAAAGAGCGTACCTCATCGTCTGCAAATCTATCAGACCGTGAAAAACGTCGTAAAAAAAGACTTATGATAAAGAAATTAGAAGAATGGACGGAGAAAGGGTTGTACAAGCATGGAAGTCAGTTTACAATGGAGTCTAATTTTGAAGAAGTAGAAGACGAATATGAAGGGGCATTAGAAGAAAAACGAAAGAAAGACAGCATTAAGTTGCAAGGGTGGTGGTTTTCAACTGCCGTAAGTACGCTAGAATATGGAAATGCTTTATTAAATCCATTCGATTTGAATCTAGATGGATGGGGTGAGCAGGTAGGTGAGGATCTTGATAGTTACGAAGAAATTTTTTCAGAATTACACGAAAAATATAAAGGTGGCAAAATGGCCCCAGAGGTGTCACTATTGCTTCGTCTTGGGTTTTCCGCAGCAGTGGTAAACATGAGCAACAAGATGTTAAGTAGTGCAACACCTGGATTCAATGATGTAATAAAGCAAAGTCCTGAACTTATGAAAATGTTTTCTAATGCAGCAGTAGACACTATGAGTAAGCAAAACTCTGCATTTGATTTTGCAAAGTCTATGATGAATGCCCCAGAAGAAGTAAATACAAAATTTGGCCCTCCTCCTGCACCTGTTGAAACGAAAAATCATGCACCGCCACAGCGTCCAGGCACAATGAATTTTACTGCTCATCCAGGAAATCGACCTGATTTAAATGCTGCGAAAGGTCCTATGTTTCAAGAAGGAGGCATAGATATAGGTAAACAGCAAAGATCTACTGTACCGACACAACGACCAGAAATGCGTGGCCCCCAAACTACACCAGACTTGGATAATTTGTTGTCTGGACTGAAACCAAAGATGTCTGGTGCGGCACCACCACCCCCCACTTCGGTCAAACAAGAGCCATCCCAACTTCCTCCTCAGAGTGGTTCTGAATCAATTATAAGTGTATCTTCTTTGAAAGATTTAGAGGGAACTCAGATGCCAAAAAAAACGCGACGACGCCAAAATACATCTAAGAGCAATAACACTGTTTCTTTAGATATTTAAGGGTTAGATACCAGTAATATAATTGGTAGTGAAAAAGCAATATAAATATAATTTAATTATTTATATTATGAATTTTAGTAAAACAATGTCACAAAACGGAATGCGTAAATATGGTCAATACGTTTTGTTTATGTTTTTCCATTGGGGGAGACTCTTTCTAGGATGGTTGCGTGAATGTATAGTAGACCCATTAACATCGTACATAGAAAAATATTTGAAACACGAACCCAAAGAGATGTATTGGTCTCATTTGTATTCTCTTACTGCCACTGAATCAATTACAGATTTAGGTATGGAAGTGTATTTTTATGGTTCAGAAGAAATTTACAATTATCCATATTCGGATGATATTTCGGATTTTGTAGAAGAAGAGCGCGACCGTTTTATAAATAGTACTGTAAAATTAAAATATGATGCAGAATTTGAAAAAGTACCGGAGTTGATCGAATCATTATTCATAGTAAAAAATGACATAAAATATATGATTCGTTCTTTTCCAATATTTAAGTCATTGAAAGAAAATAAAATGACAAATTATTTTGAAGATTCCAACGTGGAATTCATGATTGTAGAATACAACCATCCAGACATGCATGAAGGCATTACCCTAGAAATACCAAAAGGTTATTTTATGGTGGGCAATGAACTTTTCAGTCCGGCATTTGTTCAGAGGTGTTTAGAGTTGCAGAGAAAATATTACATATTTGACATGTCTTATTCTATCAGTTTTATAGATGACAATTTAGATAAGCAAACATTAACGTATGAAGAATATGTTTACATTGACAAAGAATCTTATGTCAAAAGAAATGTCAATGATGAAGAACTAACGGATACAGATGACGAGACCAAAGGCGAAGACCCTATTTTGATTGATACATTTGAAACAGTAGATAAAGAACGATCATTTTGGTCACTATTATTTTATAGGTAATACTTTAGACAATAATATATATTATTATTGTATATGGGAGTATATCCAATGCCAACATTAAGCGCAGGAGGTAAAAAAACACGTAAAAATAAAAAGAAGGGTTCCGCGTGTACAGAGTTGAATGAAAGTCAGTGTAAATTTCCGTGTAGAAAGGTACGAAAGACGAAAAACATGAAAAAATATGGTCATTGTCGCTCTATTTTTTCCAAAAAAAGAAGTTACATGGATGTGAAAACAAAGCGAGTAATACGTGCCACATTAAAAAAGTTGAAGTCTAGTGCATCAAAGGCAGACAAGAAAAAGAAAGTTGCCAAGATGGCAACCAAAAAAGCAGAAACACTAGAAAAAGATGCCCAAAAAGAAGAGTCTAAAGCAGAAGGATTCTTTAGTAATTTCAATAAGACCATCTCTGATACTCTAGGGTTGTCATCTGACCCAGTGAAGAAAGAAACTGAAACAGAGCCTGCGAATGATATGCCGACCCAATCCGAACCAGAGGCAACCGCAGAACCTGAACCAGAAGCAGAAACCGCAGCAGAACCTGAAGTGGAGGCAGAACCAGAGACAGCTACAGAACCTGAACCAGAAGCAGAAACCGCAGCAGAACCTGAAGTGGATTCACCTCCAGAAATGGAATCAGAAGAAAATAAAGAAGAGGATGAAAGTACGCAATAAAAGTATATAAAGAATGTTTTATATATATCTAGTATAGTGTGATATGAGTGCATATTGTGCAGCGTCATTGAACCAATCCATTTGTACATCGCATGCTTTGAATGACAAATGGGTATTATATAACCATTTACCATCCGAAAAAGATTGGACCTTATCAGGATATACGGTTATTATGGACAATGTGGACACGGTAGAAAAAGCCGTATCAATAAATCGTGCATTACCAGATAACATGATAAAGTTTAGCATGCTGTTTTATATGCGCAAAGGTGTCACGCCTATGTGGGAAGATGAACGTAACAAGAATGGCGGTTGTTTTTCATACAAAGTAATCAATAAACACGTTATACAAGTCTGGCGTCATATGATGTATTTAGTTTCAGGCGAATCTTTAGGATTAAACAGAGACTATAATGATTGTATCAATGGCATAACGATATCACCTAAAAAAAATTTTTGTATTATTAAGATTTGGTTAAGAGATGCAAAGCACCAAGATCCCAAGATGATTGCAAACATAGAAAATCTAACAAAACATGGATCTATGTTCAAACGTCACGGAGAAAGTTAATGAAAATAAAAAAAATACTTTCATTAATTATTTTAACAATAAGATACAAAACGAAATTTAAAATAAGCTAGAAATGTTTATTTATTTTCAATAAGATTACCATTTTTTAATATCCCAATCTTTTTTCCTGGCAATGGGTCACCATCGGAATCCTTTCCTCTACTATATTCGTATACATTACCTTCTAAGTTGTTCTCATCATTGGTCCAGTAAGTGTTTCCGTTTAACTTTACTATATACAATACAGTCCCTAGTGGCGAGTATTCCGGCTCATCTGGTGTTGATTCGGCTTTAGGCTCTGCTTGCTTTTTTTTTGGCACGCGTTTTCTTTTTGGTTTTTCTTCGACTTTTTCTTCGACTTTTTCTTCGACTTTTTCTTCGACTTTTTCTTCGACTTTTTCTTCGACATAAGGTTCTAGTTGCATTTCTGTAGAATCATCTTTTGTTTCTTCTTGTGCAACCGTCTCCACAACTACACTCTCTGATGGTGGTATAGCAGCAGCAGCAGTTACAACGGCTTCTTCATTTACAACTACAGAAGGTGTCTCTTCATTTGCGACGGTAGTTTCCGATTCAGCAACTACCGGAAGTTCTTTCTTCTTACGAGGTGCACGTGGTTTCTTTTCTTGAACTGGTTTGTTTGCCAATTTTTCTTGTTCCTTGCGTTGCTTAACCATTGGTTTTAAAATATCCGTTTCTATTTTTTTGAAATCAACCAGCTTGTCATAAAAGTCTATCTGGTTTTCAACTGATTCATAGATTGGAATTTTATTGATTAAGACCGCTTTCAACTCGTCTGGTAGCAAACCAATCAATTGATCGTTGAAAATGAATTGCACAAGCGTATAGTGCATGGCCTTATATTTCATAGGAAGAGTCTTTGGAGTAGACATAGTGCTGGGTGTAGTAGATACTGGTGTAGCTGACATTTTGATATAATTTCTCTATTTGTTATGATTTGTATAACACAATATTTATAAAATAAATTCAATTTTATAAAATTCTCAAGATTCAATTTTGTGAAAAGCTATTCTTCTACAATAATTGTACCAAAATCGTATACTGTTTTAGTCCTTTTCAAATATATTTTAACTTCTTTTTCTGATATACGATCTCTCCTCTTCTTATAAATATTATAAACAAATGGTCTATTTCCACCTTGTGAAATAGAATAAATAAATGTAAGTGTGGACTGTGAAAATTTGTATCCCATTATGTTTTCTTTTGTGTTTTTAATCATACAATAACATATATTTTCAATTTTATAAAGCTTAATAATTCACCGCAGGCAATGGAGACAGACATAATTTGATATCTCCCATATCTGACCCTATATCATATTTAACGATTAAAGGCAAGTCATTTTCCAAATAAATTTCTAAATTTTGCGACAAAGGCGTACATTTAATGAAATTATTCAGAGATTTTAATGGGAACTCACCACACATAACTACAGACGGTTCTGGTTTCTTTCGAAATTTAATAGAATCCATTTTGTCTTCTAAAATTGCAGAGTCTGCCTTTTGTTCTGTTCTAAAAATACGAGACTTGGCAAACTGCCCTTCACATGAAAAAATCAAATCATCTCCCACTGATTCTATTTTTATTCTGTCAGACAAACCTGTTAAATCGCGAATAATCTTTTGAAAACCAGCACTTGGCATATGAATAATGGCCGTATAACTTACTTCTGGTACTTCCAATTCGTCTTCTTCTGGTTCAAATAATCGCAATTTATAGTTATTGCACTGTTGAATTTTTCCGTTGTCGTATTGTAAACCCAAATGAGATACAGATCCTTCATTATAATCATCTTTATCAATATACATAGAAAATAAATCATCATTTGACGTACTAGAAATTAACTTGAACAAATGTAATGAGTTCGCACAAATCACGATCTTATCTGGTTCGCATTCGTGCTTTTCAAATTTCAACTTACAAGCCACTAATGTTGTATGGTTTTTGTCGAAATTTATAATTTTCATTCCTTCTTTGTCTATAATCATTGTTACATCTGGAACCAAATCCTTTAATGCGCTATACAAATTACGAATTGGCGCAATTTGTATGGTTTGCATTGTCAATATGTTGTTTTCTATATTCATAAGATTTGGGAATATAGTAAACGCTTGCGTTCTATTTATATATTTTTTGTGTTAATTATTGGATGGTAAAATCTCCAATCATATTTGAGTGTACATAGCAAAAGTATTTCAAAGTTCCTGTATAATTACTTGGTATTTTAAAGGTTAACGTTTCATTTGCTACAATAGAGTTTGCTCCATTTACAGGTGAGCTTGTACCTTTACTAAACACTTTTATTCCAGTTGTGTTTTGATTCCAACCATCTCCAATATTAAATGCATGACCGCTGTCGGTACGCTTGAATCTGTACGTTTTTCCTTTTTCCAATGTAGGTGTACCATTATTTCCATCTTTATCAGTAAAGATATAATATGGACTGCTGGATGGATTGCTATTTAATGATACACTGTACGTAATAATTGTTAATTCTTCTGGTACTGTTTTTGTTCCGTATTCCGACTTCTTTATGGGGCCTAAAGAAATATCAACATCAATCTCATCTACAAACTGTTTGATATTAGAAATATCGTAAACAACACTGTCGGTACTTTTCCAGTCACGTTTTTTGATATCCTCTTTCGCTCCTTGGCGTCGCTTAGTTATATCTTCGAGTAAAGTATCGAAGTCACCAGATATATCTTCGATTACTTTGTTTATTTCATAAATGTAATTTGCATTGTTTGTTTTGGCTTCTGTTGTAACATTCGCCGAGTAGTCCACAATAACTTTATCAATTATTTTGGTTACATTTTCGCTTATATCAAAACTAAACACATTGCTCGATGCATCTTTCAGCGTTTTTGCAATTGACACATATGCTTTCGTTTTTGTTATGTTGTCACTTTCCATAGTAACAGATAAAGTATTTGCGATTGTTTCTAATTTATTGTTTATTTTGGCTATTTTTTCGCTACTATTGTTAATATAATCCATTTGTATCATATTTTCACTAATGTCTAGTGTTTTCATAATTATTTCTTTCGAAGTTGAAATTGTACTGTAATTTATAGCACTTTCTTCTTCTATGATAGATGTCAAAAGAGTAGTGATTGGAGTTGTATTGATGGTTCCACTGTTGTTTAAAAATTCGCTTTTTGTGGAAATGCTAGAAAATTTCGTAGAAATGGTTTCTCCAGTCGTTATATCAACTCCTCCTTCAAACTCGAGTTTAAATAAATCAGGTATAGTTACATCGCTGTTAATGGTGTAGTCGCCTACATTATCAGTAGTAAATGTGTCTACTATTGTATTATCTTTCAAGTCGATCAAACTTCCACTTGCGTCTTTAATATATCCATCTTGAAGATTGCCGTTCATCGGTGGCTCCGTAAATTCATACTTAATGCTATTTACACTTCCACGAATATTTCTTGGCCATAACGGAAACGTTGGTGTAATAAAGTAACAATAGGTCAAGTCACCATCTAATGTAGTATACCCTCCGTTAAACTCATCTAGATTTGATCCTGAAAGGCCTGCTTCATAAAGATAATCATAAATGTAAAATCCATTTCCATTCTGACTCCAATTTGCATCATACTCATTTGCATTACGTCTTCTCCAAGATGAACTAGCCACACCTAAGCTGTCACCAGATGAGTCATATACCATAGATCCGCCGCCCATTATAGCAGTACCATCTACTGCATACCCTACAACACAGTTAGAATAGTCCGTCAAACCAAATACATCAGTTGTATGTGCATGCCAATCTCCATGTAATTCTGTTTCTCCATTTACAATTACACTATGATCTGGCTGTATGTGACCTCCATATGGATCCATTTGCAACTGTGACCAATAGTCATTTTGAATTCCCCCTAAGAAATACCGGAAGTAAAAACCTGGACGGAAGTAGATGCCATCTGCACTAGACTCAGTGAAATTCCTATAATTCGAGTCTGGTGTTACATAATCAGTGTCCCATGTACCATTACATTCGGTTGCAGTCATAAGATCACTTTCGCCATTGGATATATCTATTGTTTCTGGACCGGTTGATACTAAGGTGAAAGTAGACTCCATATCATGACCAGTTACAGTACAGAAGTAATACAATGTATCTCCGACGGTTAGACCATTGAAGTACAATACAAATGATTTTGGACCTGTAATACCGTCAGAATGATCGCCTTCGCCAATTAGACGTATCTTGCTTGTGGACTGTAAATAAACCCCTTGATCACTTATGTAAAATGGATGCAACACAGCATTGTTTAATCTCTGGAATTTATATTTTTTGTGAATATCCAATTCTCTATTTGTTAATGGTATTGTTCCAGATGCATCTAAGTAGAAGTTGAAGTATGGCAGCGATTGTTGATTACCTCCGTCAACATAAATATCAATAGTACTTCCGTATAATAATTTACCTCCACATGCTGCCGGCAATGGGTCCAATATTACCATTTCAGATGGCATATATGTTTCAGACCAATGTACATTTGGGGTAGTCATTCGCCCTAACAAACCACTTGTTTTCTGTTGCAAATCATGCAATATAGTGTAAGATATTTCAGTACTATCTCCAAATTCAGTGGTAAATGTTTGACACGTATTCGCGGTTGTAGGATAAGATGGAGTTTTGGGCAGCTTTAATGACACTAAACTTTCGAAAAGACCTCTTGGTATAGGATTTTGTGGAAATCCGTAATCGTCCGCATTGTAATTCTCCCAATTATCGAACGATGGCCACAAATTTGTCAATAAATACCTGTGAGTGTCGTCCGTAATAACAGTTGAGATCGAATTATATTCAATACTATTCAGCGAACTATCACTTAATGTAATATACGCAACATCTGAAATATCATAATAAGAATCGCCTCCTGATTTTGTTGCAATCACTGTATAGGTACCTAACTCAGATACGTTCAAGAAATCCTCTCGAATCGTTCCAGTTGCACTTGAAGGCGTGGTTGCACTGTATGTTATGGTTGTTCCACCGACACCAGTGTTTGTCAAGTATGGCAAATACAAGTACTGTGGATAAGCCATAGAAATATCACTTATAGAAAACCCTGTAATGTTTAACGTTGTTGGCGTAATTGTTTGTGCATTGTTGTAGACGTGTACATTATATATGTATATGTTTGCACTATCACTACCTACTTGAACATTTGTGAACTGTAAGTCTGAAAACGATACATCTACGATTTTAGTACCATTTATATAGGCAGAACCGTTCGCGCCGTCTATGACGGCGCTTACACGATTCCAAGAATTGTTCAAGGTGGCTACTTCCGTATTTCTCATAAACACTTTACTTTCTGAATTTACAGAATCTGTTTGTACAGACAATACCGCGCTTGAATCCATGCTTACTATTGTAGATGTTCCACTATGGGTACTGTCTACGTACAACCATGTGCTATACGTCAACGCTTGTGACAACTCAAAGTCTACTGTTGATGGCACATCTATAGTTCCTTGTAAATACCCACAACTAATATCAAGAATATTTGCTGTTGTTAGTGTGCCACTTACGTCCAAATACGATTTCGATACGTTGTCATACACCTCATTATTAGAAATATCACTCGATCCTTGCATAGTCAGCTCCATGCGAAGTGATTCTGTGGTAACTAGCGGCAAGTCTCCATTCATTGATGCATCCGAATAATACAGTTCTGTTTCATACAAGTAGCTCGGTATTGTTTCACTTCCAAACTGGATGCTTGTAAAAGACAAATCTGTAAATGATGTATCCAATACCTTTGTGCGGTTGACGTATGTAGATCCTTTTGAACCGTCATAAACTGTAGTGATGTAATTCCATGATGCGTCTAATCTAGCTGTATCTGATTCGTTCATGTACAAATCGTAATTCGTTATAATTGGGGCATCAGACAAGTCTACGCTGTAATCTGTTTGTACGTTTTTAACCCCATTTGTATCTCCATCATACAAACTGTTGTCTTTGTAAACAAAGGAGATTTCAGATTCTGTAAGAGCGTACTTGTACAATCGGAAATCTGCGGCATTGTAGTTTGTTTGATTTGAACTATAACCACCCATGTAGCTTTGAACACCATCCGCCCATGAATCTGTTTTTGTAAACGAATAATGACCTACCAATTGCGCATTTACATACACTTTTAATTCTTGGTTTGATTTTGATACAACAAATGTAAAATGGTTGAAATAGCCACTGGTTATACCACCGTTTCTAATAGCACTGCTTACTTGAATATTAGCGTTAGTATTACTTAGAACATAATAACTTGTGTCCGTGCCAACTTTAGTTAATTCTAAACCAGCAAACTTAGACTCTAATACATTATTACTCTTCAGTTCAAACCTGTAGTTGTCATCTCTACTATTTTCGGTGACATTAAACTCAAGCATCATGTTACCAAAATATTCAGATGACGAGTGCCAAATAGAAATTGTCCAATCGTCGTATTCTGAAAATGGAATAGATGGTAATAATACATTTTTTCCGTCTGCAATAATAGCCAAGGAACTGTAATTATTGGTTGAATCATTCTTTGTTTGTGTATGCACATATGAATAATTACTAGAAGAAGCAGGGTTAATATTTGTAGAAGTAGATACCAATGAGTCTCTTATACCAGAGACTTCATTGTATAAATATGTTTCGCCATCGTCTTTATCAAATTTATACCATAAATGCATAGTTTCAGATAATACTTCTGATTTTACATTCAACATTGACGTTCCGTTAACACTTAATAATGACGACGATAAACCGTATCCAAATTCACTGTCGAAATAGACCCACGATGAAAGTACAAAATTTTGAGAGTAATTTGGATCTGAACTTATTGGTAAGCTCATTACGCCTTGCAATTCACCACAACTTATATCTAGTTTATTTGTGACGGTCAACGTGCCACTTACGTCCAAATAAGATTGCGAAATAGTGTCGTATACATCATTATTTGATAAGTCACTAGATCCTTGTATAGGCAATGACAAGCGGAGTGAATCTGATGCAATTAATGGCAAATCGTCACTTGTCGAAGAATCCGATGTAATGTAATAATGTAACGGCAAGTTATTACCAAATGCGTCTAATTGTACGTACGCCCCTGGTTGGCCTACCATACCTACTCTAGTTACACCAGAGCTAATGGGTGTACCAAACAGTGTCGAGCTAAAATACAGATTATACCCTACATTCGAACTATCATCTTGTTTGAATACATAAGATTCATCCGAGCTGAAATCATTGTCTAACAAATAGTCTTTGGAAGTTTCAAATGTGTTTCCGCTTACTTCAATATTATGTGTATTTGTAGTCGTTGATGGCGGTATATAACCCATTAATGAATTTGTATCTTCGTAATAGTACAATCGATCACCTGCATAATTTGTCAAATCAACGGCAACAAACGCACCAGATTCTCCAGGTGTTCCACTTCTGTATATATATTCACTATCATAATTTCCAAAAATTCTCCAATATTCAAGATTTACAGTTTTTGAATAACTATTGCCTCCCTGTATACTTAATACTACCATACGAATTAGAGAAAAATGTTTGGTTGTTGAAATCGTTTTAGCTTGAGTAGTACTAGCATTATCAAATGTATAATTAAATGTAATATTGCCAATTACTTCAAAGGTTGTACCATTGTCATTTGAACCTACCATAACTACATCTTTTGGATTTCTACTATAATGCAATCCGCCGCGTCCAGTTATGCTTACTTCGGTAAGTTCTAGCCGATAAGGCAAAGACAATTGTATCCATGACCCATTATAGTCTACTCCATCTGCAGTTGTTATGAAAGAGTTTATTGAAAGACCATCAATATCGTATGTATCTGGAGTACCGTGCCAATCATATCCTGGCATACCAATAACAGGATATCCAGGCTGAAGAACATTATGCAAATGCTTACCAAAATCACCATCAGGATGTATATCTGATGCACTTATGTCGTAAGTACCGCTCGCAAATGAATCACCAGACAACGTGTAAGAATAATAATCTGTAGTAGAAGATTTAATCCAGTCATTCAATACACTTGCTGGATCAAAATTAGTTCCTACTCTGACAGTATCGTCTGGCGTTGTACCAAATACGACTATGTAATTCGTGTTTGAAACATCCGATACATCAATGTAATAATACTCTCCAGATACGAATGGCACATCTTGCTGTATAAATGAGGTTGCAGTCGAAGAAGTAGTTAGCGCAAATTTCGGTTCGTTTACTCCATTATTTTGTACTCTCAAATACAAAGGTTCTACTGCTTTTTGGTAATTAGGCTTTATTGTTTCTATTGAAATTGTATGATTATACACATTTGTGTTATGCAAGTATACATTGCTGGTTTCGCTTCCTACTTGCACGTTTGTAAACGACAAGTCTGTAAATGATACATCGGCTAATGTTGTCACATTAAATGTACCAGTTATGTTTGTGCCGTCTATAATGGTACTTACATAATTCCAAGAAGTATCTAAGGTAGCTACTTCAGTATTTCTTAAATATAATTTATGATCAGATGTTACAGAATCAGTTTGTACGTATAATATCGCACTCGAATCCATGCTAACCAGAACAGATGTTCCGTTATGACTGCCGTCTATATGCAGCCATGAGACAAATGTTAAGGCTTGCGGTAATTCAAAATCAGCAGTTGGTGGCAAATCAACAAAGCCTTGTAAATAGCCACGTGGGATCCCCGGGTACCGAGCTCGA
>JGI24916J38487_100439_pt1 | contig 51650 bp, 79 predicted proteins | sample LinPfosmplate4_FD_38487 | JGI IMG/M metagenome (IMG submission 38487) | reverse complement strand
TACAGATTCTTTAACACAAGATGATCAATTAGCGTTATGGAGCCATGATTACTCTCAAGTATTAGGTAGAACTAAGAATGGGACTCTTCGATTGTTTGAAGATGAAATTGGACTTCGATTCGAATTAGATTTAGCTGATACAACGCTAGGTGATGACACATATAAAACGATTAAACGTGGTGATGTAGACGGCGTTTCTTTTGGCTTCCAAATGGTAAAAGAAGAATGGGACGAATCCGATCCAGATAACATTGTACGTAGTGTTACAAAGGCGAAATTAGTTGAAATCAGCCCTGTTGCCTTCCCAGCTTATCCAGATTCTCAAGTCTCAGCCAGAAGTCATGATCCATATAAACAATTCGTAGATGAACGTCATCAAAAAGACTTACGAAAAAAACTAATTTTAAAAACTTACTTATAAGGGAGAGATTTATTTGAAAACATTACAAGAAATTTTAGCTAGAAAATCAGAAATTCGCACTTTACTACAAGGTGAACAAGAAGTTGATTTAGATGCATTGGGAACAGAATTGCGTGAACTTGAAGAAGCACAAAAACAAATCGAAACTCGTCAGCGTTTATTAAAAGAAGCTGAAGTTATTAATAACAACACTGAACCAGAAACGCGTACAGTGGTTGAAACGTTTAACAATGAGCCACCTCAACCAGATGTAGAGTTAGAAGCTTCAGAAAAACGTGGGCAAGCATTGATGGAAAATCGCACTGTTACTGTAGGAAGCGGAAATGTAGTATTACCAAAACATAGTGCTTCAGATATTCGACCTACTTTTAATGAAGTTTCTACACTGATTGATCGCGTATTAACAAAAACACTAAAAGGCGGAGAGAGCTACCAACAACCATACATTAAAAGCTATGGTGAAGGTGATTATTCAACTGAAAGTGGCGATTATACTACGGCTGATACTCAGTTTGGATATGCTGACATTACAAAAGCTAAAATCACTGCTTACTCTGAAGATACTGAAGAACTTCAAAAGTTACCGGCTGCTGATTATGATTCTGAAGTAATGAAAGGTATCACTGTTGCGACACGTAAAAAAATCACTCGTGAAATTCTAATTGGAACAGGCGCAACGAATCGCTTAGTAGGTATTTTCTCAGATGCAGCAAAAGCAATCGACCCAGCAACAGACTTAGAAATTTCAAAAATTGATGCTTCTACTTTAGATGAAATCATCTATAGCTATGGTGGCGATGAAGATGTAGAAGATGCAGCCGTATTAATCTTAAATAAAAAAGACCTAAAAGCATTTGCTAAACTTCGTACTAATGACGGTAAAAAGGTATATAACGTTGTATCAAATGGAAACTCTGGAACAATTGATGGTGTACCATTTATTATCAATAGCGCTTGTAAAGCGGTATCTGATGCAGCAACTACAGATGGTCAATTCAATATGGCTTATGGTCCATTATCAAACTACCAACTTACTATCTTCTCTGATATGGATGTGCAACGTTCAACTGACTTCAAATTCAAGCAAGGTATGATTGCTCATAGAGGTTCAGTTTTTGCTGGCGGTAACGTAATTTCTAAAAATGGATTCTTACGTGTCAAAAAAGCGGCTACTGTTTAATAGCCGCTTTTTCATTTGAAATAAGGAGGTATTTTTATGTCTGAAAAGAAAATGCAGGAATTTAAAGTAATTACAGCATTCCGTGATAAGTTCTCCTATGTGCATTATAGTGTTGGAGAGTCATATAAAACAGATGATCAAGAAAGAGTAGAATTCTTGCAAAAAGAAGGATTCCTAGAAATTGAACCAATTGGTGATTATAAACCTGTTGTGCCTGAAATTGTCCATGTAGGTGGAGGATATTATGAACTTCCTAATGGGGAAAAGGTTAAAGGAAAAGAAGCAGCACTTAAAGCGTTAGAAGAACTCGAACCAGTTGGTGAATAAAATGATGCTTGAAGTGGTAAAAAAGGCATTGCGCGTTTCGCATAATGCTTTAGATGACGAAATTGATGATTTAATTGAAGCGGCCCGAACTGATTTGAAATTATCGGGCGTTTCTGGTTTTAAATCAAATGACGATACAGATCCATTAATTAAACGAGCAATAATCATGTATGCAAAATCTAATTTTATTGCTGATGCTAAGGAAGCAGAACGATTCCAATTATCGTATAACATGCTTAAGAATCATCTCACTTTAGCGGGTGATTATAAATGAACGATATTCTACACTTCCCAATAATTACAGTCGTTGAAGATGATTTGGGACAAAAAGAGGAAGTAAGAGCGTTTAATAGACAAGTATTTTGTAAAAAGAAATCTGTCCCTCAATCAGAATTCTTTCAAGCTGGTCAAAGTGACATTAAAGCGAGTTGTGTTTTAATCGTCCATGTTCTGGATTATCAAGAAGAACGTGAAGTTAAGTACCGCGAAAAAGAATATAACATATACCGCACATACGAACGTGAAGATGAAAAGATTGAGTTGTACTGTGAGGTGGTAGCTGGTGGCTAGTATTGACAGTCTAGCAGATGATATTGCTAGAGAACTACAAAGATATGGAAAAGAAGTAGAAGAAAAGTTAGAAGTTGAAAAAGAGGTAGTTGCAAACAATCTTGTAGATGAATTAAAGCAAACGAGTCCTAAAAGTGATAGCCAAGGGGGGCGCAAATATTCGAAAGGGTGGCGTAAGAAGAAAGAAGGAAATGCATTTATTGTTCATAATGCATTAAAACCGCAGCTTACACACTTATTAGAGAAGGGGCACGCCAAAGTGAATGGTGGCCGTGTTCCAGCTAAAGTTCATATCGCTCCAGCTGAAGAAAAAGCAGTAAACGAGTTTTCAGAGCGAGTTGAAAGGACGATTCAACAATGACATTAGGTGAATTAAAGAAGATTCTAGATGCTACAGGTTATCCTGTGGCTTATTCGCATTTCACGGCTACTATAGTCAATCCTGTACCTAAACCGCCTTTTATTTGCTATCTTGTGACTGGTTCGCCGAACATGATTGCTGACAACAAGGTGCATTTAAAAATAAGCGATGTAAATATTGAGCTTTACACAGCTAAAAAAGACTTGGTTGCAGAAGCCAAACTTGAACAAGTATTAGATGACAATGAGATCCCTTATGAGTCATTTGAGATTTATATAGATTCCGAGAAATTATTTCAAAAAATATATGAAACGAGGTTGATATGAATGGAAAATAAAGTTATTTTCGGTCTGAAGAAAGTACATTATAGCGTGATTACTGAAGATGCATCAGGAAAAATCACATATGGAACGCCAGCTAAATTACCGGGTGCTGTTGAAATGAAATTGGAACCAAAAGGTGAACAATCAGACTTTTATGCTGATGACATGAACTATTATGCAGAATCAAGTAATCAGGGGTATGAAGGCACCTTAAATATCGCTAAACTCACAGAAGCTTTTCGAACTGACGTGTTAGGAGAAGTTCTAGATGAAACTGACAAGGTTATTTCAGAAGTTTCAAATGCAAAAATCAAAAGAATTGCTTTAATGTTTGAATTTGATGGGGATGTAAAAGCAACACGTTATGTATTGTATAACGTATCTGTTTCACGTCCAGGTTTTGGTTCTTCTACAAAAAGCGATAAAACAGAGCCAACTACAACAGAATTAAAGTTCGTTGCATCACAGCACCCAGAAACATTCAAATTTAAAGATGCGACAACTGCTGCTACACCGGCTGGTATTTATGATGCATGGTATACAAAAGTATACGAGAAAGTCGTGGGGGCGTAATTAGATGGAAAAAACAATTGTAATTGATGATAAGGCAGTGCTTTTGAAAAGTACTGCCGGTACGGCTATTCGTTATAAATCTCAATTTAGACGTGATATGTTTGCGGATATCCTTAGTTTAGGGGTACTTTCTTCATATATTTCAACTGATGGCGACCAAAATAAGATTGATCTTTCACAGGTTGATTTAAGTAAATTAGATTTTGAAGTTATTTATAACTTAGTATGGGCGTTTGCTAAAACAGCAAATAAAGATGTTCCGGATCCATTAACTTGGCTAGATACATTCGGAGAGTTTCCGATTGCTGAAATCATTACTGAAATTCAGGACTTAATTAAAAGTACGGTTCAGTCAAAAAAAAAATAACAGAAGATGAACAAGGGCAAGGACGTAACGATGGAAAAGGTGGATTTTCCGTTGATACATTCCTTGCTCTTTGTTATTCATGCAAATTATCAAAAGACGATTTAGAAGATATGACGATAGGTGATTGCTTGGATTATATCGATGAATATGTAGAATTACGAAATCCGAAAAAAGAGCAAGAAAATACAAGAAAAGCTACACAAGATGACTTTAATAATTTCTAAGCAAGTGAGGTGATAACATGGCAGGAAGAATTAAGGGAATAACGATAGAAATTGGTGGAGAAACCACCGGTCTTCAAAATGCCTTGAAAGATGTCAATAAAAGAAGTGGTGAACTATCTAAAGAGCTAAAAGATATTGAACGGCTCTTAAAATTCAACCCAGGCAATGTCGAAGCTTTAGCCCAAAAACAGCAATTACTCACTCAACAAATTGAGAATACAACGAAAAAATTAGACAGCTTAAAGTCAGCTCAACAGCAAGTTCAAGCACAATTTGAAAGTGGCGCAATTAATGAAGAACAATATCGGGCGTTTAGGCGTGAAATTGAATTTACAGAAGGGCAACTTAATGGATTCAAAAACAGTCTTGCAGGATTAAAGGCTGAGCAAGAAAAAGCAGCAAGTTCAACAAGACAATTAGAGACTTTATTTAGCGCCACAGGACAGAGTGTTGATGATTTTGCGGATGCATTAGGGAATCGTCTTGTAAATGCAATTAAAAACGGAACGGCGTCAAGCAGGCAACTGGATCAAGCTATTGAGATAATCGGAAGGGAAGCGCTAGGAGCTGAAGCTGATATCGGAAAGTTGCAGCAGGCGCTTCGTTCTATTGATAATGGTAATTCCATTCAAAACATTAGAAATGATTTAAATCAGCTCTCTCAAGAAGCAGATGAAGCGGGCGAAAGTGTTAAAGGTTTAGGTGTTGAGTTAGAAAACGTAGTAGCAGGGATAGGCGCTGGTCTAGGACTTAAAGAAGTGGTCGAACAGGCTCTAGACATGTCAGAGTTAAAGACAAAAATTGATATTACTTTTGACGTTCCAGAGTCCTCAAAGAGATCTGTGGAGGATGCAGTCAGAACTGTTACAGCCTATGGCGGTGACGCTGAGGAAGCATTGGAAGGTGTACGAAGACAATGGTCATTGAATAAAGATGCTTCTGATGCAGCGAATACTGAAATTATAAAGGGAGCTGCAAGTATAGCTAGTTCCTATTCGCAAATTGATTTTACGGAATTAATACAAGAAACCAATGAAATCGGTAGCGAATTAAATATTTCGAATAAAGAAGCACTAGGATTAGTTAATTCTCTTTTAAAAATAGGATTCCCCCCTGAGCAACTTGATATTATTGCTGAGTATGGCGCTCAACTAAGAAGGGTTGGTTATACAGCGCAGGAAGTACAAAGTATTATGGCAAGTGCAGCTAAGGAAAAATCTTGGAATATAGATAACTTATTAGATGGATTAAAAGAGGGGCGTGTTCGTTCAGTTGAAATGGCACGTGGATTAAGCAATTCTATGAAGGATGCTGTCCGCGATGCTGTAGGCGATACAGAAAAAATGTCTGATGCACAGATATCAGCGATGCAAAAAGGATTTGCAAAACAAGAATCTGCACTTGCAAACTCGTTTAGTAATCAAGAGAAAGCGCTTTCTAAAAGTCATAGTCAAAGGCAGAACGCATTAGCTAAAAGTCTTGATGCTGAATACAATGCAGTTTCTAAAAGTTATGAAAATCAACAAAAGAATTTAGAGAAGAAACTTAGTGCTGAATATGATGCAGCATCAAAAAATTATGATAGACAACAAAAAGCGCTTGAGAAGTCACTTGAAGCGGAAGTTAAAGCGTTTGAAAAGTCATCTGAACAGAAATTAAAGCTCATTGATAAAGAATACATGGAACGTATGAAGTTAATTGATGAGGAAAAATATAATCGTCTCAAATCAGTAGACGATCAAATTAATTCTTTGGATGCGAAAACAGCAGCTGAAGATAAATATTTTAAAGATCGTGAGAATGCTGAAAAACGTGCTGATCTAAAAGTTAAAATAAGCAAAGCGAAAAACGAAGAAGAACGACAAGCGGCAATCAAAGCATTACAAGAACTTGAAGAAAAAATGCGTTTGGATAAGATACGTGAAGAGCGTAAAAGTCAAATTGATAGATTGAAAGAGGAAAAAGACGGCATAAAAGAAGCGTCTGATGCGAAAAAAGAGGCGCTGAAATCAGAGATAGATAGTCGTAAAGAACAAGTTAAAGAGCAAATAAACAATGAGAAAGAAGCTTTAAAAGAACGACAGCAAGAACAAAAAGAAGCTTTTCAGCAAAGTAAGCAAGAAAACTTAAAGGCTATTAGTGAATCAAATAAAGCGCAACTCGATTCATTAAGAGAAGTAAATCAAGCGAACTTATCGTCCTTAAAAGAAAGTCAGAATAACCGCAAACAAGCGTTGAGTGAACGTTTAAGTGATGAAATGGACGCTGTTCGTGAATCGCATAGAGCTGAATTAGAGTCTTTCAAAGAAATGAATGCACAGAAATTAGAACTTGCAAAAAATCCGCCAGATAGCGCAGCAGTACAAGAAATATTTGCTCAATTAGAAGGATGGGGTAAAGCAATAGCTAAAGGTGGAGAAGAAGGTAAACAAGCATTTGTGGATATGGTTAAATGGCTAGATCAAATCCAGGATGCTGATTTGAAAGAAGCAATTGGTGTAGAACTTTTCGGAACAATGTGGGAAGATCAAGGTCAAAAAATCATAAATACGATTTTACAAACTGAACAAAAACAAGCTGACTTAAAACAAGGCATAGATGATTTACAACAGTCTGTAAGTAAAACGGATGCTTCACCGATGGTCAAGTTGAAAGAAGCTATGAACGATTTAAAAGAAGCTCTTGAACCAGTGTTACTTACAGTAGCAGAATTAGTTTCTAAAATAGCAGAATTTATTTCGGCTCATCCAGTATTGGCAGGCGCAATTACAGCCATAACTGTTGCAATAGGGATACTTGTTGGTATTTGTGCAGCTCTTGCCCCAGTAATATTCTTAGCCACATCAGGCGCTATAACATTTGCTGGCGTTATGGCTGTTTTAACAAGCCCGATTACTTTAGTGGTTGCAGCTATCGCTGGATTAATTGCTATTTGGGTATTATTCGGTGATAAAATCATGGCCATATACAACGAATATTTCAAGCCAACGATAGATCAAATAGTATCTATAATCACTGAAACGTTGCAACCCGTATTTGACAAAGGATTCACAATTATAAAGGATATTGTAACGGATGCATTTGAAATCATCCAACGTGTTTGGAATGAAATATTAGCACCTGTATTTTCACTCATTGGTTCCATTATAGAAACAGTCCTTTTACCAGCTTTTAAATTTGTATTTAGTGCTATTGGTAGTGTTGTATCAGATGCATTCGATGGAATAAAAGTTGTGTGGGATACGGTTTTAAAACCAATTTTAAATGGAATTATTGATTTCATTTCTGGTGCTTTTTCTGGAGATTGGGATAAAGCTTGGAAAGGAATTGTGAAAATATTTGATGGAGTATTCAACGGAATAGAATTAGCAGCAAAAGCGCCAATAAATGCTGTTATTTCAATGATTAATGCATTGATTGAGGGTATTAACAGCATAGATATGCCAGATTGGGTCCCGTTTGTCGGCGGTGGTAAAACTCATATCCCTACAATCCCAATGTTAGCAACAGGTGGGCATGTTCTTGGAGACGGGTCGTTTATTGCTGGTGAAGCCGGTCCAGAGTTATTTACTAAAAGAGGTAATCGTGTATCTGTTACACCTTTATCTTCAAATGAAAAGTCACTTGGTATTACAGGTACTATGAGCAGATTAATTGGCGATATGAGTTATTCGATGGCTAATTCTATGAAAGAGTTATCTGGGTTAAAAAGTGTCATGAGTAATGTATATGGCAGTCTGGCTAACAGTTCAGAAGCGATGAGTAGAAATGCTAGTCAAAGAACTGTGGACGGCAATTCCTCTTCAAATGCAAACAAATCTGATTCATATAACTTTGCTGATATGTTTAGAGGCTCCACATTTGTAATTAGAGAAGAAGCCGATGTACAAAAATTAGCAGTCGAACTAGGAAAACATATTAAGACATCAGGAAGAAGGGTGGGTCAGTTATGAGTTTAACTATAGATGGTAAATCGTTAAATCAATTAGGTTTAGCGCTTTTATCAGGATTCCAACACCCTGCAGCTCCTCCAATTCGTGACTATACTGTTTCCATTCCTGGTAGACCTGGTGCTTATTACTTTGGTTCAGACATAGACCCTTTAGAATTTAATTTACCATTAATTATTAAACCGCAAGAAGATAGATATCAATTAGCAGCGGCTATCAGAAGAATGGTAGCTGTCTTTATTGATCCTCATGGTAAACCAAAGGAAGTAAAACTGATTTATGATTATGAACCTGATAAGTATTACCTAGCCCGATACAGTGGTTCAATGCCAATTGATCGTTATTTTAGGATGGGAAAATTCGAATTACCATTGATAGCATATGATCCTCATGCGTACTCAATTGTGGAAAGTTCAAAAGGAATGAAATGGGAGGACCACATCCCTTGGATGTCTAATATACCCATTGGTCTTGGAAGGACATCTTATACAATTACGAGTCCACAAACTTTATCAATAAATAATTACGGATCGCTTGTTGTAAGGCCAGTTATTGAAATATCAGGTAGCGCAACTTCATTAACTCTCACTATAAAAGGTGAGAGTTTTTCTATTGGGACTTTTACAAATTCAACAATTTTAATAGACGCAGAACGATATGCAGCAATTAAAAACGGTCAGAATTTCTTATTCCAACTACAGGGGAATTTAGAAATATTAGAGTTTATGACAGGCGCTAATGCAATACAAATAGGCGGTTCTAACCTAAACATCAATATTGCATTCAAATACCGCGCTAAATATATATAAGGTGGTGACGTAAATGGCTGATGCGCCTAAATTAAATGGAAATGAATTTCTTGATGAAAGTTATTATAAAATAAACTTGGCTATAGATAACGCAAATGATTCTAAGCGAAAATCGGATACAACAGAAATAAAAGTAGCTACTATGCAAGAACAAGTCAATGTTGAACTTCAAGTGAACAATAATGATGAAGAAATCAACTTGATTAGCTCTAATAAAATAAAAAATAATGGCAAGGCAATCGTTAGTAACATTAGTAATACAGAGGAAAAGCCTTTTAATAAGAATCTATTGAGTCAGTATCAACGGGTGAATATGAGTTATGATTCAGGAGACTCTAACTTATCTTTACACTTTGTTACGGATGCTTTAGTGGTTGATTCTTCAAAAAAACAAATCGTTGGATTTTGGATACGTCAATCCGATATAAATGCATTACCTGCTAATGTTAATTTTTATTGTCCGCTTATCTGTTTTAATAGCAATAAACAATGGAGCGGCGTAACAGATTCAGTACTTTCTTTTGAAATACCGCCAGCTTCATTTTCGATAGGATACACATTGACGAAAAGCAACTCGTCGCAAAACGCAACTTTAAAGGTCGTAACTAAAATCGGAGATTGGTTCTTTGTTGAAATTACACATAATACACCTCCTAATTTTCCATATTGGTCTATATTCATAGGTTCAAGACGGTTAAATTCAAGTATTATAAGCTCATTTAAATTGGATATTATGAATTTGACACTAATAAATGCCAATTTTGCATTGTCGAGTTCGATAGTTTATCCTAATGTCGATAATTATAGAGTTAGAAAACAGGAGTTAAATGACAATCTTTTTAAAGTACAGAGACAAGTATTTAACTCCATTTATAAAGAGAATAACTTATTAACAGTCATGACCAATGGGAAGAATCAAACAAATGTATTAATTCCTAATAACGAAACTGTTCCATTTTCAAACGATTTTATCCCAAACGTTCAGAGAATGAATTATTCGTTTTCTGGCACAACAAATGCATATATGGAATATAAACCAAAGCCATTCGAAAATGGGAAAACACCTGCTGCTTCAGTTTGGCTTCGAAAGAGTCAAATCAATTCACTTGTAAATTTGAATTTACAGTTTTGGTTATGTAGTACTGATAGTAATGGGGCATGGGCGGGAGTTGTTGGATCTAACACTAATGTTCAGCTATCCCCTTCAGACTTCTATGTCGGCTTTAAGGCAGATGCTAAAAATTCAACTGATACATTTACATTATCCTTAGAAGTTAAATCTATGGTCGGTGATTGGATATACATTGAGTGGTGGATGAGCAGACAACCAAGTGTCAAATATAGCTGGACTCCTTTAATTGTTATTCAAGGTGTTACTGCTGGGTCATATTCTGGTTCATTAGATATGATGAACTATAGAGGGATTAACACAGAATTCGGACTATCTCCTTTACTTATTAATACCATCACGAAAAGTAAATGGGCTTTTAAAAAATGGGGCGTTATTGGTGATAGTATCACCGAGCGGAATTTCCGAACGAATAAAAATTACCATGATTACATCGCCGAAAAAATAAATTGTTTTGTTTACAACTATGGTGTAAGTGGAACGGGATGGCGAACACCAAATGGCGCTGGTACGGGAAGACCTATCTATGAACGTATTGGTGCAATGGATCCAACTCTTGATTTAATAACTGTTTTCGCCGGAACGAATGATTGGGGAGAGACTGGTAAACCATTAGTTTTAGGACAATTTGGAGACACCGATCCTGCTGCGAGTTTTTATGGAGCAGTAGACAACGTCTTTTCACAATTGATTGCAAAATACCCTACTAAAACAATTGCGGTCTTTACTCCATTACCTCGTGGTGATGCGTTCAATGGGCCTAACGGTTCAGGAATAACCTTAGAACAAGTAGCTGATGCCATTATAAAAGTAGCAAAAAAATATTCCATACCTGTATTTGATTTATATAGAATAAGCAGTTTATTCCCTTGGAATGACACAGCCAATGAGTATTATTTTAAAGCTGTCGGACAAACTTCTGGTGACAGATTACACCCGAATGATGCAGGACATCAAATTCTAGCTGATAAAATACTAACATTTCTTAACACTTTATAAAGGTGGAAAAAATGTAAATTTATATATATTATATGGAATTAATACTCTTAATAAGTTAATATTTTCATATAGTCAATTTCAGGAGGCATATATGAAAAAGTTAAGTGTATTAATAGCCATTATATTTTTAGTAACCTGTTTTCTAGGAAAAACATACTACGATAGTAAAATTAAAGCTGATGTTCAAGGTGCCCAACATAAAGAGGAAACTGAGAAACAAGAGGAAGAGAACTCGTTAAAAAAACAAATTAGCAAAGTTAAAAATGATGCATCTAATCAAATATCTGATGATGCGAAAAAGGAATTTAATTTAGTCCCATTTCAAACGAAAGCATTTAAAAAATTAGAGAATGGACAAGCAGCTACAATTGTGTTTCTAGGTGATTCAACGACAGAACAGAATTCCCAAACGAATGGTAAACCTGGTCACGTATCAATTATAAATGACCTTTTAAAAAATACATTTGGATCAGGGATAATCAATGTTATAAATTCTGGCGTCTCAGGGAATACAATCGTTGATATGTCTAATCGTATCGAAAATGTTATTAATGCTAATCCGGATTTAGTAATAATAAATTCGGGACTTAACGATGTAGGTAAAAAAGTTTCTAATGATGTTTTCGAGGAAAAATACAAATCAATAATTGAACAAATCCAAAGCAAAACAAAAGCTCAAATCATTCTTAGAACTTCGAATGTAACTAAGGATGATTGGGTTAATAAAAGACTAGAAAAAGAAATAAATCCAATCGTACAAAGACTAGCAGCTGATTACAAAACCGGATTTGTAGATTTGTATAGCTATTATAACTATCAAGTTAAAAATAGCAACATGGAGCTGAATAGTATAAATAATGACAATATCCATCCAAATGAAAAAGGACAACAGATCATTTCCGATCTAATGCTATATTCATTAATGGGTGAGAATTAAATGTTATTTTTTAAAGAGTAGCTACTGCTGCTCTTTTTATTTTGAATTGAGGTGATAAATTGCTTAAACTCTACAACAAACAAATGCAGCTCAAGGCATATCTTGAAAATGCATATAATATAAAATACAGCCCGCCTCTAAATGAACTTTGGACGGCGGGTTTTTCATTACCTTTTACTGATCAAAAACGAGAAGAAATTGAAACGTTTGATTATGTGGAGATATTTGATAATGGTAAACGTATCGGAATGTTCCGTATTATGGACAGTCAAGAAGAAAGAGAAGTAAGTCAAAAAATAATAACGTATGATTGTGAGCACGTTTTATCCACACTGATGGATAGCGTGCTTTTTGGTTACCACGAAAGAATTAATTTAACCACAAGAGAGAATATCGAGTATCTCCTTAGCAAACAAAGAATAAAGCATTGGAAACTTGGACGATGTGATTTTACAAAGTATTTCTCATACAGTTGGGAAAATGAAGATACGTTATTAGGCCCAATATATAGCATACCGAAACCGTTCGATGAGAAGTTCCAATGGACATGGGACGATTCCTCATATCCTTGGACATTAAACATTGTCCGATATTCTGAAGAAATTACAGGTGAGCTCCGATACCGGAAGAATATGAAGGGCATTAAGCGAAAAGTAGAAGCTAAAGATGTTATGACAAGGATTTATCCGCTTGGTTATGGTGAAGGTGTAAACCAACTTACAATTAAAAGCGTAAATAATGGTCTTCCTTATATAGATGCTCCTGAGTTTGTAAGGGAATTACACGATGGATTTGATTATATATGGGTAGATAGACGATTTGAAGATGCTCAATCACTTTACGCTTCAGCAAATTCAATGTTGCTAAAAGCGTGTATGCCAAAAGTTACGTATGAAATTGATGCAATTGATTACGAATTGATTGACCCGTACAAAATAGAAAAGTATGAGACTGGTAAGCTAGTACGTCTTTACGATGAGGATTTCAATATATCAGTAGATTTACGTGTAATGGATCGTTCAAAAGACGATGTCACGGGAAATCCACTTAATGTAAAACTTGTATTAGAAAATAGGGTAACTGATTTAGGCACAATACAAGCTGATATTGAAAAACGACAGAGAGTCAACGAAGTGTATTCTCAAGGGACGACGAATATTGATAGTCGAGATTTCCAAGATAATTGTGATCCGGAACATCCAGCTGTAATTAGGTTCCAAATACCTAATGATGTTAAGAATGTAAATGAACTGTTACTAACATTTGAGATATTAAGATTTAGGGCATACGAGCGTGCTATTAAAGGTGGAGGTGCTGTTGTAGGTTCAACTTCAGCTGGTGGTTCGACTGTTGGCTCAACTAGTTCTGGTGGTGCTAATGTAGGTTCTACAAGTTCAGGAGGAGCAAATGTTAGTTCAACCGGTTCTGGTGGCGGTACGGTTAAAACATCAAGTGGCGGAGGAGATCATGTTCATAAGATGTTTCATGGAGGCGGTATTGTTCCCGCTGAGCCTGCAACAATAGGATTGTATACAGCTTTTTCCGACCCTGGGAGAAATACAGCAGCTTCGTTTTACGCAAAAGGAACGGGATCTAGTTTCTATACACACGGTTCTAGCGGAGATCATACACATGATATTTCATTGCCCGATCATAGCCATAGTATCAGTATTCCTAACCATACTCATAACATTAGCATTCCTAACCATACACACGATATCAGTATTCCTAATCATACGCACGATATAACTTTACCGGATCATACACATGAAATTGAGTTCGGTATTTTCGAATTATATCAGACTCCATCTAAAGTAACGATTGAAGTAGATGGGAATACATTGCCGTTTGATTCAATAAGAGGACAAGATATTAATTTGATTCCTTATTTAGCAAAGGATTCTGACGGGAAACTTCAGCGTGGCCGTTATGTTGAAATTAAAATTACACCAGATAGTTTAGCTAGAATTAATGCCACTGTTACAGGGAGACTCTTTATTCAATCAAGATCTGGCGGTACGTATTAAGATAAATCATAAAAATTTAGAAGGAGATTGATAACATATGCAAACAATTGAAATTCATACACAAGGCGGTTTAAAACACACAGTACAATCCGAAAAATACGATGCACAGGTGCTAAACGAACAATTAAATAGTAATGACCTAATCACCGTGCTTATCGGTGATTTTATTATTCAAAGAATTGATGTAAAACGTATCTTGCCAATCAACTTACCTACTGCGGAAGGCACTAAAAAATTAAAGGTTCATACAAACGGTGGGAAAGAAATTGAGATTGTAACAAATGATTATGATCCAATCTACTTAAATGAACAATTGAATAATAGTAATACCATTACGGTTGTAATTGGTGATTATATCTTCTCCCGAATCGACGTGAAGCAGGTGGTCCCGGTGAAAGAAGAACCGAAAGAACCAGAACAACCACCCGTAACTGAACCTGAGCAACCAACAGACCCTGTTACACCGCCAACAACTGAAGAACCACCAGAAGGAACTGATGAAGAAACGGGACCTACAGAGCAGAAATAATCTATTCTTTTTATTTTATCAGGAGGTGTTAATTATATTGAAACGAATTATAGATCCTGTAATTTATGATAAACACGTTAGTTCAGATAATAAGAACCTAGTTAGGGACTTCCTGATCGAAAAGAAATCACAAGGCAAAGCGAAGAGTACTTTAAAGCAATATCGTTGGGACCTAAGAATCATAATGTATTTAATTTATCAACATTTTGATAATAAAAGAATCACAGAACTAACAAGAAAAGACATTCGTAACCTCTGTATTGTATTTCAAGAAATGGAAATGTCTAATGCTCGTGTAAATGGATTAATGAGTGCATTACGGTCCACACTAGAGTTTTGTGCAGATGACGACGATTATGATTATGAATTTAATATTGGTTCTAGGGTAAAAGGTTTACCGAAAAATCCAGTTAGAGAAATCACATTTTTAAAAGAGGAACAGATTGAATGGTTACTAGATGAACTAGATAAACAGAACCAGATACTTATCGCTGTATACCTTGCTATTTCTTATTACAGTGCAGCAAGAAAGAACGAAGTGCACCAGGTATTAAAAGATGGATTAGCTGAACGTTATTATACAAATACTGTTATCGGAAAAAGAAGCAAGAAATTTAGGTTGTATTATAACGAACGTACTAGATTATTAATTTCGATGTACCTTAAAGATAGAGGAGAAGATAATATTAATCAGTTATTTGTAAAGAAATATAGCAATGGCCAAAAAAGAGTAGTTAATAAGAGTGCTTTTAATTACTGGTGTGAAATTTTATCCAGCATGTTGAGTAATAAGGAAGGCAAAACAATTTCAATTAATCCCCATGCATTCCGTCATTCAAGGCTTGATAATCTTCGTGAGCAAGGTATACCACTTGAAAAATTAAAGTCACTTGCTAATCACAGTGACGTATCAACAACAGAATCTTATTTATCTGATCGTAGTGAGAATGATATTGCAGATATATTTGGTATGGATGTTAGTTGTTTTAAGTAGGGACACAAAGGTGTCTTTTTTTATTGCGTAAAAAGGAGTGAAGTTATGACAGTTGAAATTGGAGTGCTTATCGCAATCGCATCAGCATTAATTGGGTATTTTTCTTACTCACTTAATCGCTCAAAAGAAATTAAATCAGATGGTCAGCAAGGGGCAGAAATGAAAGCGAAATTAGAATATATCAGCAAAGGTGTTGATGATATTCGCATAGATCAAAAGGCCAGTGAACGACAGATGGTTTCATTTGGCGAACGTATTACTAGGGTTGAAGAAAGTGCTAAACAAGCACATAAGCGTTTAGATAATCTAGAAAAGGAGGTGAATTAACAATGCCACTAACAAAAGAAAATATTTTAAAACGTTTGCGCAACTGGAAAACATGGGTTGCGCTTTTTTCATGCTTTGGACTGATCTTATCAGTATTCGGAGTAACTGGATTTGAAGGTAATTTAGAAAAGGTACAGCAAGCTGTTTATTTATTCGGTATTGCGCTAGGTATTTGGACAAGTCATGGGGATGCCGCCGACCAAAACGAAAAAGGAGATGTTGAATAATGGAAATCAGAAAAAAACTAGTTAGTTCAAGTAAATATGGTACAAAATGTCCGTATACAATGAACCCTGAATTTATCACAGTCCACAATACGTACAACGATGCTACAGCAGAAAACGAAGTAGCTTATATGATTCGTAATGATAATCAAGTCTCGTTTCATATTGCAGTAGATGATAAAGAAGCTGTACAAGGAATTCCTTTAGAACGTAACGCTTGGCATTGTGGCGATGGTGGTGGTAACGGAAATCGCAAATCTATCGGGGTTGAAATTTGCTACTCTTTAAATGGCGGAGATCGATATTATAAAGCAGAAGATAATGCAGCTTTTGTTGTAGCTCAACTAATGAAACAGTACAACATTCCAATAAGCAAAGTTCGCACACACCAATCGTGGAGTGGAAAGTATTGCCCTCATCGCATGCTAGCAGAAGGACGTTGGAATAGCTTTATTGAAAGAGTACAAAATGCATATAACTGTGGCAGTAATAATAACATAGCTCCAACGCCTACTCCACCGTCATCTAGTGGGACAGGCATTGCATATATTGAGGGGGATAATGTTAACCTTCGTAAAGGACCTGGTACTGGATACGGGGTTATTCGTCAATTAGGAAAAGGGGAACCGTATCAAGTGTTTGGGGAATCGAACGGATGGTTAAACCTCGGCGGTGAGCAATGGGTTTATAACGACCCATCATATATTAATTATTCTGGAGGGTGTGCACCAGAACCTTCGAAGCCTTCAAATGATGGCGTTGGAGTTGTGACTATTACGGCTGATGTGTTACGCGTTCGCACTGGTCCAGGAACTAATTATGGCATCGTGAAAAATGTGTACCAAGGTGAAAGATATCAATCATGGGGTTGTAAAGATGGTTGGTATAATGTTGGTGGGGACCAATGGGTTTCAGGTGGATATGTGAAATTCGAAAAGTAAAAAATAAGAGCCGTCCTGTTGGGCGGCCTTTTTCATTTTGCATCAATAATATCAATAAATTTCAACGTCATATTATTATAAAATGCATCCGTACAAATTATAGATTTATTCAACGGATCAATATCAATGACGGTCATATAACTAGTAAGTAAAAATCCGTTTTCGTAATATGTAATCAATATTTCTTCTTCAGAAAGCAGAGAACATAATAGTATATTCTCAATAAGTTCTTGTTCATCTTGCGTTAATGTAGGGCGTTCTACTTTTGTCTTGTCTTTAATAATCTCACGGATACCAGCGAATTGCTCCGGCATCGCTGCGAATGGAGTCCATTTAACCATCCCTCGTCCTTTTGGCATATTAGCGTTGTTCATGATTTATGTCCCCCTAACAATGTGTTTCTGTATCTTGCTGTTGCACTATTTGTATACGAAATTCCTCGTAATATGCTGTTCTTACCAAATTTAGTGCGTATTTCATCCATTACTTTAGTTAGTTTCATTTCTTTTTCTCGTTGTATTACATTATCGAATAGTGAGATTTGTTCTTCTCCTTCATTGATTAAGTTAGTTAAAGAAACATTTATGGATCTAATGGGCTCTCCAGTGTAAAATTCATGTAAAAAATATGTACAAATCTTATATATATCCATTGTTAAATTGGTTGGTCGGTTCATAGTGTGAGTTTTTCTGAAACCACCAGCGTAATTTTTGCTGTAACCAATGGAAAAATGAATAGTTTGAGCTAGTTTGTTTTGCCTTCGCATTCGATAACAAACTTCTTCTATATGTTCCAGTAGAATAATCGGGAATTCTTCTATGGTGTAATCACGCATAAGTATTTGGCTCTTACCAATAGAAGTTGTTGTTGGAACGTATTTTTCTGATATACGGCTAAAATCTATGCCGTTACTATGTAAGTGTAATTCTTCGCCAATGACCCCGAAGCTTTGCTTTAAGTATTTGAGTGGGTATTGTGCTAAGTCTCCGATTGAATGAATTCCTTTTCGGTTTAACTTCGCTTCTGTTTTACCAGAAATCCCCCAAAACTTACTAAGTGGTCGTATTGGCCATAATTTTATGGGTACATCTTCGTATTTCCAGTATGCTATGCAATCTTTCGTTTTCTTTGCTTCCACATCTAAAGCCACTTTGCTCATTAAAGGATTAGGACCAATTCCTATCGTGCATTCGATTCGTGTCTTTGCATAAATTTCACGTTTGAATTTTAACGCGAAGTCGTATGGGTCGTTAGCAAACAAATGAATACTATCCGTAATATCCATAAAAAACTCATCGATGGAATATTGGTGAAAATCCTCAATAGGCACGTATTGTAGAGCCAACTTAGTGATGAAATTAGAGCATTTTATGTAAGTGCTCATAATTGGGTTTACCACAAGGATATCTTTGCGACGTGGTATTTCGTATAATCTTGCCATTTTCTTAACACCCAACGCTTTTAATGGTGGAGTTGCAGCCAAAACAATTGAACCACTCCTATTCACATCACCGACTACAGCTAATTTAGTATGAAGTGGGTCTAATCCCATCTTGATGCAACTGACTGAAGCATAGAAGCTACGAAGATCTACACATAAAACAATTCGGTTTGGTAATATTGAATATTCATACACCGTTATTCCCCCTAAATAACAGAACGTTAGTTCTTATTATATACGAATGTATGTTCTTTTATGAAGAGGTTTTTTCAAAAAAATATAATAGCCTTACTAATTTTAGTGAAGGCTACATCCAAAAATCATGTTTATCTATTTTCTTCCCTAACATCTCCATACCTTTAACGATTTGAATTATTGTGGAAAACTTCGGTCTATACTTTTTTTCATTACACAACTTAGAAATTGTGGCTGTACTTAATTTTGATGTTCTTTCTAATTCAATTTGGGCTATTCCATTCTTATCAAGATAGCGGCCAAATTTTGTACGTTTTTTTCCCAGTCCAAACACCTTTATCACCTCATCCACAACTTGCCCAATTTCTTACTTTTTTAAACTAAGGCAAAAAAATAAGAAATTGTCCAAGCTGTGCCCCATATGCTTTATCAAGGTCGCTACCAAAGTAACTATCAAACCTATTATCAAAGCAGCTACCAAAGTAACTAGCTTAACCGCTATCAAGGCAACTAGTATTTGTACTATCAAAGTAACTATCAAGTTAGCTATCAAGGTAACGATATCAAGGTATCGGGGCGATAAACCTATGTATCATCAGGATTTTAAATTCTGTTTATAAAGGGGAGAATGTAATGAACATCAAGATGTCATCAAAAGAAACTTGTGGGTATTGTAACTGTCTTTTATCCGATTGGTTGTTTTGGAGACTGAACGGAAAGAAGTATTGTTCAGAGTCTTGTGCAGAATGTGATAAATAATAAAAAAGGCGGTGGCTTTATGTTTACAAGAAAACAAGTAATCCCTTTTCGTTCATTTATGGATGGTTCATACAAAAACAAAGTACCAAAAATAAGAAAATATAATTCTGTTAGTCCATTAGCATTTCTCCATATGTCAGACCAAATGATAAATACTTACCTTGCACTTGGAATCATGGGAACGGTTTTAATTGGGGCAGTGGTACTGGAAAAATATCTAGTGAAAAATGAGCATGTATCCGCAGCAAAACTTGTAAGTGAAGGAATTTATCATGGAACACGAATTGGCGGAGTTTGTCTAATTGGTTATGTATTTATTAGGCTCGTAATTATGTTTTGAGGGGTGAACATATGGGGATCGTTAAGGAATGGATGCATAAACAAAGTTTGAAGCATCAACTTATAGAGGTATTTGGAAAAGCGGGTTTATATGTGGATCATCAAACAAGAGGAGGGAAGGTGCCAATTTATCCAAAGATACATTCCATTTCTTCCACGCAAGAAAATGTTCGATATGTATTTACCATTCCGAATGGTTTGGATCCGAAGACTATTGAAAAGAAATGGTTTTGCTTTCAACAAATATTAGGTCGTAATGTAGCAATTGAAGGTGATATTAAAAAGTTTGTCCTCAATGTATTTCATTCGGATGCTGGACTACAAACATACAATTACAGTTATAAGAAATGGCAGCCGTTATTAAAAAAATATCGTCTTCCTGTTGTGGTAGGGCGTGACCAATTCGGGCATATGATTGTGTATGACATGGTTGATTCCAATACACCACATCTACTTATAGCAGGGGAAACCGGAAGCGGAAAAAGTAGTATGGTCCGTGTTGTGCTGTCCACACTCATTCAATACATGTCTCCAGATAAATTACATTTGTATCTGGGGGATTTGAAGAATTCAGAGTTTCATTTCTTGAGAAGAGTAAAGCACGTAAAAGAGGTTTGCATGGAAGAAATCGAAATGAAGATCATGCTTCAGAAAGTGTGGAAGGAAATACGCGAACGTAGAAAACTGATGGAAGAGTATGAAGTGGATCATATCAATGAATACAACAAAATAAATCCTAACAATCAGAAACCGTATATCTTGCTTGCAATTGATGAAGTAGCAATGCTTCAGGATGAAAAAGAATGTATGACCAACATTGAAAAGATATCGGCAGTCGGTAGGGCGCTTGGAGTCTTCCTTATGCTTAGTATGCAACGTCCTGATGCAAAAGTATTAGACGGAAAGTTAAAGTTGAATATGACCGTGAGAATGGGCTTTAAATGTGATAGTACAATTAACAGTAATATCATGGGTACACCTGGTTCAGAACACTTGGAGCAATCAGGCCAAATGATATTAAAGCTAAATGGATTAAAGAAAGTGCAATCCCCGTTTTTAGAATTAAACAAAGCGAAACAAATGGTTGAACCTTATCGTATTCCTAAAGAGGATATGAAGCTTCAGAATCCTCTACAAGAAGAAAATCAACTGTTTGGGGTGTTAGATTATGAAGAGTAGAGATAAAGCGATACTGGGAGATTTGAAACAATTCAGATGTATGTCACGTAATGACATTATAGATTTACATTTTCAAGGAGTGAAAAACGCAGTAACTTGCTGTAATACGGTGATGAAACGATTAAGGAGAGACGGTTATGTAGATGCTAATATCTCACAGCAGCCATTTATATATTTCCCTCAACCTAGCACACTACGAAAAACTAGCCAAAAGATTACCCACTTCCTCGGTATTGTGGATGTATACAAACAACTCATTCATTATGAAAAACCGAAATTATTCAAAGTCGAGCCAAAATACGGAAAAGATTATATGGAACCCGATGCATTTACAATCTGGCGCAGATCTCCATTTTTCATTGAGGTCCAGAAGTCAGTTTACAGTAAAAAAATTATGCAAGATAAAATTAACAGGTATGAATTATACTTCCATAGTCAGGAATGGCATAATGAATCGTGGCAGCCCAAAGGATCTAAATTTTTCCCATCAATCCTCATTATTACCGATAAGCAGTATGATATTAATTCTTCAAATTTACGTATCTTTCAAGCATCTTCAATTAGCAAATTCATGGATAGTCTTGCTGTAAAAGCATAATAAAAAGCCCAATTTAGGGCTTTTTATTTACGGGATTTTTATATTTAATACAACTAAATTAATTTTAACCATATAGTATTAAATACTCTATCTTTTGAGTTTGAAATCAGTATATTCTTTGTAGTCTATTTCGCCTGGATACTTTTTTTCAATAGCAGTTTTTATAGTACGGTTATCTTCAATTGCCTGACGGCGTTCAGACAATTGACCATTTAAATTTATGGCTTCTAGAATATTTTTATACTGCTCTAGATTAAACTCCTCTATGTATAATTTTATATAGTAAGAAAATCGTAGATCACCTGAATCATAATTTCTACTTTCTTTAAAAAGTTGTATCATAAAATTCAAAAATTCTTGAGTGTAGCCGTTTTTATTTGAAAAATCATATAAGAATTTTCTCTCTGTAGTTTCTAATGGTAAATGTTTGCGTTTTTCTATATCTTTTTCTTCTTCTTGGATATATTCATGCAATTTTTCAAAATGTTGTTTAACATTCTCATGTAAATAAACACTTCGTGCAAAAATCTTTATATCTGTAGCAGCTTTTTCTTTAAGAAGTACCTTTAATTCTTCCTCTATTATATTGTATAAGTCAGGATTACTTGAGAACAGAGCTTGTAAATACTGTAAAATATCTTCATTATTATGGGAAATTGCACTAAAATAGGGTTTTTCATTCCGAATTAGCTCTAAATATTGGTGTGTGTTACTTTCAAAGATTATTTTTAAAGCTCGGAAGATAATGTTTCGGTTATTATTACATTTTTCATCTTCGGATCTGAATGCAAATTTCCATAAATCTTTAAATAACTTTTGACTTAATGGTTTATTAATCCTACTTAAATATTTACTTTCTAGATATCTATTCAAGTCATTGTTATTTATTAATACATCTTTTATTGATTCAAGGTCATCTAAAAATGTTATTGTCAATTTATTGGATAACAAAGGTGATTTGCATAAAACACCTTCCAACATATTTCTAATGTGGGATCTCACATTTTCTTTATTTGGTTTAAATAAGATATCCAATTGGTCTAAAACAGGATGAGCTGATAGGTGTCTATGATCCCTTAAATATGAGATATTCACACCATCAGAACCTTCTAACAAATTAGTTCTCTCATTTACTTCTGTAATTAGTGTACTTTCCCAATTTGAACGTGTTGGATATCGTTGTTGTTCTTCTTTTATTTTAGTTAATATGTCTGATGCAGTTGAATCATTATATTTCTCTTTTAATTCTTTTAATTTATAAATTAAATCGCAAATTACAACGGAGTATAACATGACAACAGCTGACCTGTTATTACCATTTGTGTAGGAAATGAGAACTTCTTTAAAATATTCTTTTGTTTTATGATGATATATTTGTTCTGCTAAATATTCTATTGAATCTGTGTACATAATAAATCGAACACTCCTTATCTTTTATAAATGTCTTATAAACATCTTGTAAGCATAAATATGATTATTTATATATTGTAGCAAATTATGGAATGGAATTTTATGTTTAATTATAGGTATATGGTTGTTGTTTACTAATTTAATGCGCTTTCAATTGGAGGAATTTACATAATAATATGGAATTTTTCATTTAGGAGGTGTTGTGACGTTATGACGGACGAAATTGTTTATTCCGCAAGCGAAGTATATAAACGACTAGGAATAAGTGATAGCACCCTTAGAAAGTACATGGAAGTATTACAACGAGAAGGATTCGCTGTAAAGAAAGATAATCGTGGCAGACGCCAATACACAGACAATGACATTATGGTTATCGAAAAGCTAATTGAACTCAGCAAGCATGACGGTATGACGCTAGAGAAGGCAGCGAAGATGATAGCGCAGCAAATAGAAAAAGTTAATCCGGATTTGATTCAAGAAGAGTCTGAGGAAACGGACTTAGTGCCATTCCACATTAAACAGCAATTACAGGAACAGTACAGCGTTATGGCGCAAGAAATGAATCAAAGTATGTTAGCTATGGAGAAACGATTGAGTGAGCAGGCGAAGCAAAGTAACGAGGAAATTAAAGCGAGCGTAGAATCGCATAATGAACGAGTGGAAAAACGATTGGAAGCACGAGATGAGACGTTGATGAAGACACTACGCGAGATGCAGGAAACGAAGAGATTGATGCAGGAGTTTCGGGATGAGGTTGCTGCAGCCAAAGAGAAGAAAAAGCCGTGGTGGAAGTTTTGGTAAAGGGAGTCAAAGCAGGAGTAGTTGCTTTCCTGCTTAAAATAAAAAGATACAAAGATAAAAGGATAAAAAGATACATGTATCTTTAGATACAAGGACACATAATAAAAAGTACCCCTGATATAGGGATACTTCTATGATTTTATAGGTCTGTAAGTAATTCAAATTTTCTCTTTTGATCAGAAGTTAGTTCATTTTCAACATAACTTTTTATAAGTAAATCAATTATTTCGTGAGCATATTTGGTATTTGTGAGTTTATTTAAAGCTTCAAGTTTTTCTTTGGATTGGCTAGAAATTTTAATGCTACCCTGCTGGTTTTTAAAATTCTTTTTCTCAGGTGTTTGCAATTCCTTCTCTGTATTCGAATCCAAGTTATCAGCAATAGGTGTAACGGTTACTACAAATGAATTTTCCTTATTCTCCACAGGTACCACTCCTATTTAGTAATCACTTAAAGTTATTTATTGTTAGATGTTATATTTTTTAAAATACGTTGCTCACGTTCAGTTAAATTATTAGCAATGTAAAATTCTAAAATTTCATCAATAAATTCGTAATTCTTCATACTCTTCATCGTGCAAATAGTTTTAATTTTACTAAATGATTCAGGAGTTACTTTTATGTTCTTTCTATCTTGTGCTGTTAAAACTTTCTTTTTAGGAGTGATGTTGTTATTGGTACTCTGAACATTTCTCTCTGTATTAGCAGATTGCGTTATCTTCGGTTCTTGCGGTGTTTCCCTTTTGATTAAAGCCACTTATGTCAATCCCCTTCCCTAACTTAGTAAGTTTATTTTCTACGAAATACTTTTGTGTATATCTATATCCCGGTTCAATATCTCCTTCAGTTTCGAAAAGGTGAATTCTTTCTTCTAATTCACAGAAAATATCACAGAATAAAGCTAGCATTCTCTTATCATGATGATCTTCAAATTGTAACCCAATTCGTGGATACCATTCTAAACGTGCGTGATTGTTAATAATTGTAGTAAATACATTCTCTTCGCCAAAAGTAGCAATTGTACTTTTAACGATTTCTTTGTGTAAAGCACGCTTTTGTTGTAGTAATACAGGAAGCACTCCAGCAACTTGCATTTTTACGAGTGAACCAAAGTCATCAACTAATGTTTGGATATATTCAAAGATTAAACGTTGGCTTCCTTCATATGAAAATTGTTGGGTTTCTTGAACAACAATAATGTAGTCACTTGCTACCATCGCATTATCCACTTTTAAATCTGTTGAAGGTGGAATATCGATGAATATGTAATCGTAGTTGTATTTGATTTTTTCTAGCAATCTAGAAAGGTAAAAAGTTCTATCTTCGACTGTATTAAATGTTTCGATTAAGAAGTCAGCATATTTCCTCATGTCATATCCACATGGAATCATGTCTAGGTTTTCGTGAAGCTGCACAATACCTTCTGATAAGTCTCCATCTTCAAGACACTTCATTAAAGTCTTTTGCATTTCGGTAATATTAAATGATTTCGCTAAGAATGTTGTACCATTCCCTTGAAGGTCAGTATCAATAAATAAAACTTTCTTATTAAAGATTAAAGAAGCCACAAGAGATTCCATACACGAATCAGTTGTTTTTCCAACTCCACCTTTTTGTTGGGCGTTGATTATTACGTATCCTTTTTTCACAGGAATCGCTCCTTTTAAATTTGTAATATAATTGTAACAAAGGATAAATGTATCTTTTTATCTTTTTATTCTCGAATTGATAATAACACGAGCTCGTACAAAAAGTAAAAGGATAAATGTATCTTTTTTTACGTTTAATAGATTAACCCTATTTTTCTTGTACAGCTCATTTAATGAAAAAGTTGTTAAATCAATGTTAATTGATGTATCTTTTTATCTTTCTATCTTTTTATCTTTGTATCTAAAGATACACAAAGGTAAACTGTGTATCTTTGTATCTAAGGATAAATGTATCTTTTTATCTTTGTATCTTTTTATCCTTTGATTGAATAAATCAGATGCTATACATACGCTTATAGAGGTATTTACAAAGAAAAAAGCTTGTTGTAACGTAATAAACAACAAGCATAAATCTACAAAACAAAACACAATTTGCTATTTTACATAAACGAAGATTTATAGAACAATTGAATATGAACACAAAACAAAAAGCCACTCCCATATGCTATTGGCGCCAACCGATAGCGGGAATGACTTGATCTAGCAAGTGTACCACCACTTGGCTAGAAATTAACTGTAACCCACAGTGTTTACGTTTAAGAAGTGTACCACCACTAACCTTAAACAACTATGCCTTTTCACGAGGCTTCTTTGATATACCCATTTTATCTATTGTTTGACTAAAATTCAACTAGTAAATGCTAGAATTGTATTTTTTGTAGTCAAAAGATATATAACGGGCATCTCTAAACCTAGAAGTCTTGTGGATCTACAGGCCATTTTAGGAATTGGAGATGCCTTTTTGTTTTGGTTCGCGTGGAATTGCCTGATACCACGCAAATAAAAACTGATAAGCCGTAATTCCGTGCTGCTATACATATAGGAGGAACGTGTTACGGCGTGGCTAGCTGTTGGTCGTGCAGGGGGTACAGAGTATGCGCCTACAAAAACAGCACCCCTCATTGGAATCCTGTTCTTCTGATGAGGGAGGGCGAGAACGTGCCCAGGGACGAATCCCTAAAAGGTTCGGGTGGTTATCGTTAGCATTACGGTGCTAGGGAGTACATTCAGTTTGTCGTGTAGGGACGATATTACAAGGACAAGCCATAGTAAAAGGATGTATGCGGTGAAAATCGCTGAGTGAACAGGGTCTATACATACGGATACCTTAAAAGTGACCGCATGGCGAAAACAAGACGCTTATCCATCTATTTTGATCGATTACTTTTTTGTGATCTTTCAAAGTAGGGGATAAATCTGCCTTCCAGCCGTGTTCCATAATCGTTCCCACATGATAAAAACCTTCAAGACCTTCAGTCAAGATTAATGACGAAGAAAAGATGAAAAACTTGAGATTGTTTAAGACCTGGGGGAATGACTCACTAAGATAGAGGAATAAATAAGGAATTTACTACTTACTTGGATATAGGATAAGGAGACGGATGGTAGAATAGGCCTTATTGCTGAATTTGGTTTTACACATCGGATATAGTACGTGAAATTTAAGATAATAAGAAATTATGCTAATTGGTTGCGAAAAAAAGTATTAAATCACTATATTAAGGATGAAAATTGTTTTTTAGGGGGTTATTGGTATAGGTTTTTAGATGGTAATAGAAATCAGATTTAATTTGTAAGTTTTAAGTAAGGTGTTCACCTTCATTGTTTAGGAAGAAATCTTTCTTCGTATTTTTAATTGTGATATCATATAAATAAGCCCATCGTATTGGAGTACGAAAGGCTTAGGAAGGTGGTGAGTATATGAAAACTCAAACCACAATTGCAGTATGTGCGATTTTTACAGTAGTGTTTACTGTAATGTTTGGTGTTTTGAATCTTCTAGTTACTATTCTTACCAAGTAATGATATTTTTATTGAAAGTCTTTCGGTATTGGAGTACTGAAAGGCTTATTTTTATTTTTAACTTTACGTTATGTTATGTAAAGTTATTTAAGTTATCTAAAGTATATCATGCTATGCAACATAACTTCAAGAGCAGGGGTGGCGTACATTATTAAATAATTTACATTTGGTAAATCTCATAAAGAAAAGACACCCTAAGGTGCCTTCCTCCGACTTGAACCATCTTAATTTTAATAATATGTATTGGACGCTAATCCAAATATTATTTTACCATGTTTAGTTGTTTCGCATATTGATAAATGTTGTTAAAATCTATATTTTATTACGAATTGCTTTTAATACTCCATCGACGTTGTAATCAGGAATATTGCTAATCGTCCTCTTTTTTGTACCCAACATTTTCTTTATTTTTAAGTAAATAACACCAGTATTCACATTGGATAAGCCAAATAAATTTGGCGCAATATCGAAGTCTACGTTTTTAATATCCCTGTATTTAATTACTTCAGCTTCAGCGCCACCAAATAAGCCGCCTTTCATCATTACCAAGTATAAATTATAGTCTCCGACAACAATGAAACCGAATTTTGTTAGTTTAGGATTAGCAACTTCAAAGCAGTGGATTGACTCTTTAGTTTTCATTACCTTCTTTAAAGCATCGAAAGCATATTTATAATATGTGCGTTCTGTTTTCGGAAGTTCCTTTGATATTTCCACCATCTCCGCAAGAGTAACTGGGTATTCTATAATGCCAAATCGTTCATCAATTTTAGTGTATTTTGGAGTAGCCATATAATATCCCCTTTTAATATGTAAGATTTACAGCAAGCATAACAAATCCAGTTACAACTATTTTGTCATATTTTGTCGAGGAAAAATAAAAAACAGGACCGAATAGTCCTGTTGGTAGGATTGGTAAAATTATGTAAAATTTTACCTCTTTCCTTTGGAAAAGATTTCTTATATTATGGATTCAAATACAATATCTTTAATTTGAAATATCGAGCGCTGGAACGCTTCATATTTCGTTTTAGAATCTTCAACAGAGATTCATATTATCTTGATGTGTAAAGATGTTTATGCGTCAAATTGAGGAGCGTGAGACCTACATAAAATACTTTTTTATCAAGTATGTATATTCCACTAAGAGGTTTAGCGCTTTCTTTTGTGGTTCTGTCTCCAAGGTAGATATTTGATCTAATATGACCTCGACTTGCGGTGGTATTCGGTATTCTCTGCCGACCAGGTTGTCCAGACTAATGTTATATAGATCGGAAAGCTTAATAAGAGTCGAAACATCTGGTTCTGATCTTCCTGCTTCCCAGTTGGTGTATGTTGAACGAACAACGTTTAAATGGTGAGCAACATCGTTTTGAGTTAATTTGTTTTTCTTGCGAAAATATACTAGCCGTTCGCTAAGCAATGACTATTCACCGCCCTTTTTTATCTGTGACAATTATAAGCGAACGAGGGAATCAGATGGTATATATTTGGATAAAACGATTAATTTGGTGACATTCAATAAACAAAATGACTCATATTTAATCTAGGTAAAATTAATTAGAACAAAAGTTCGATTTTGTGGTAAAATATGCATATGAGGTCTTTATTACATCACATGCATAATTGCATATTTTATTTTCATGTCAGCTGATAAACGTTGGTATATAACGGTTTTATAACTTTCTCAATATTTATCAGATAACTCCATGACTGAAATTTGCCAAAAATGTGATATTATGAAAATAACAAAATAAACGGACGTAAAAAAGACCCATGACTGTGCAAGTGGTGCTACCAACACCCTTACACCGTCCTCCCTAATACGCCTAGGGAAAACACTTGTCATAAGTCTCATACATAATTATAACACACAACCTAGATATAATGGCACGTTTTCCTGTAAATGTAAGAAATCTAGGGTAACGTGTCTTTTTTGTCCAATGAGGAGGACAAAAGTGCATGCAAGCGTTATTAAACAAAATTCATAATGATTTATATGCAGCAGGAATTACAAACGAGGCTTTATCAGAAATATGGGGAGTGGCACCAAGTAATGTTTCAAGAGTATTCAATGGACATACGCAAATTAGTTTTTGTTATTTATCAAAGACTCTACTAAGTTTATACGAAGACCAAGTATTAAGAAGAGACCTTGTACAAAAGTATTTGCAATTTGCTAAACCTGAAAACATTAAAGAAGCGATGGAGTATTTTTCTTTCCGTGGCGAATTTGAAATGTTACAAGGATTAATAGTTAAAGAGAAAGAACGAATTACATTCAAAAGAGAAGAAAAAGAAAAAAATGAAGAAAAGTACACACCTAGTGTAGATGAAGAATGGATTAATGTGTACGAATTGATTTACCGTAGGTATACAGATGGAGCAAGGTTTAGTTTAGAAGACTTCGATGAAGAATTAGAAGAAATGCGATTCGAGGTAAGTACTAAAGAAATGGAAGTGCTAATTGATATCCTTAGATGCCAAGCCGCATATCAATTGCGTGATTATAGAATGTTACTTAAACGAATGAAGAAAATCGAAAAAAGATTATCTAAAGTGAAAAATAAATTTCTCCGCGCTAGTTTTTCTGTAAGGTTAAAAGAAGGTATGAACGCGGTATTGTTGATGGATGATAAAGTATTAGAAATAAGAAAGAACTCATTCGAATTATTAGAAATATGTAGTAGTGAACTCAACTTCAATATTCAAAAAGCTAACGCTCATTATAACATTGCAGAATCATATATCTTTGAAAACTTCGTTCAATCGAATTACCATTTCGAAAAAGCCTTACATGTATTAAGTGAATCGCCTTATAACCAAGAGATTGTGAGAAAAAGGAAAGCGATTGAAAGGACTTTAAACTTCTTAAAGATTTATCATGCGAAAGATCTTGGTAATTTGAAAGGAGATTTGGATTATCCAGAACAAGCTTTTTTAGCGATAAGACAAGGGAATAATGAGCTTGCTCTGAAAATACTAGAAGGCATAGAAAAAGAAAAAGGCTATTTAAATGAATTCTCAACATTTTACTCAGGACTTGCTCAAAATGATGTTCGGCTTATAGAGAAATCTTTAGAGATGTTTATTAAAAATAACAACAATTTTTATGCGCAATTACCTAAGATATACTTGGGTATAGATTGAAAAAATGGTATAATATACTTGGGTGATAAAAATGAAAAAACTACTTTCTATTATCTCTGTCCTTGCTGTATTAGGAGTATTTACATTAAGTACTACTAATGTTCAACAAGAACAGAGTAACCAAGTAGCCGTTGAGAAAGCTGCTGAAGTTCAACGTATGATGGTTGATCCAGGCGGCGGCGGCTGGTAAGAATTTAAATATATGTATTGAATGACATCGTCTATTAAATAGGCGGTGTCATTCTTGTTTTACGAAGAAATTGCGTTTTTAAAAAAATGAGGGGAAATGCAATCATTGTGAATTATTCACAAACTAAATAAAAGGATGCTGGGGGAATTAGGGATGACGAAAGAACAATTAGTGAAAATGGCTGCAAAATTAGGATTGAAGCAGGGGAATCCGAAAGCGGAGGATATTCTAAAGATTGTCCTTGATGAATCGTATAAAGAAAAACCAAATACATAAAAAAGAAGACTGCCGCGTAAGGTAGTCTTCTTTAATTAGTTATTCTTTTTATTGTGCATGTAAGTAACATACATTTCTAATTGCTCCCAAGCTTTCTTTCGCTCATCCTCCGGAAGACTCTCAATTAATGACATTATGTTTTTACCTTCTTCAGATACAACTTTGTCTTCTTCTTCATTTAGTTCAGGGTCTTCCGATCTCCCTAATAAATAATCTGTAGTTACTCCGAAATAATCCGCTATTTTTTCTAATGATTCTCGCCCAGGTGATTTTTTACCCTTTTCAAAATAAGAAATAGCCATCTTAGATACACCAATAGCATTACCTAATTGCTCTTGCGTAATCTTACTATTCTTCCTGAGTTCTTTAATCTTTTCCCCGATCAACATTAACGTCCCCTTTATATAAAGTGTTTATGATACCTAAAGTATAAAGTAAACATAGTGTTTACCACAAGATAAAATTTATTCGAGTTTTTTTAAAAAAAGTACTTGAAATAAACTTTAGGTTTACTTATAATGAAATCACAGGCAACGAAGGGAGGAAATAACTTGAAGCAGTTAAAACAAAAACGACTCGAAAAAGGGATGTCTTGCCAAGACGTTGCCGATAAAGTCGGAATTACTAAAATGCACTACTGGTACATTGAAAATGAAAAAAGAACATTAAAAATAGATTTAGCAGAAAAAATTGCAATTGCTCTTGAGGAAGATCCGAAAGAACTTTTTTTTAACAATTAAAGTAAACCTGTGATTTACAAATGAGAGAGGAGTAAACCAAATGAATAAATTGAAAATAATTAATAAAGACGGACAATTGTTAGCGGAAAGTAGAGAAGTAGCTGAAATGGTTGATAAACGTCATTCAGATTTAATAAGAAGTATTGATAATTTTTATAACGTTTTACTAAACGCAAAAATGCGTCCAGCTGATTTCTTTATTCCGGATAGCTACAAAGACGGAAGTGGTAAAGAGAATAGATGTTACCTATTAACGAAAAAAGGATGTGATATGGTAGCTAACAAGTTAACTGGTGAAAAAGGAATACTTTTCACTGCAGCTTATGTAACTCGATTTGAAGAAATGGAAAATTCATTACGAAAACAAGATCCATTTAGCCAAATTGAACTTATTGCAACAGGAACAACACAACTTAATAAACGTGTAGAAAAACTAGAAACGTTCTTCGATGAAAGATTGACAGTAGATTATGGGCAACAGTTAACAATTAAAAATGCAGTTGGACGTAGAGTGTACAAGCTTTGGGATGATGGAACAGTTAACACGACAGTCCATGATAACAAAAAGAAATTATTCTCAGCGATATGGAAAGACGTAAAAGCAGCATTTGCTGTAAATAGTTACTGTAACATTCGCCAAAAAGACTTCGAAGAGGCTTTATCTTACATAAACGCTTGGCGCCCAAGATTAGTATAAGGAGGCGGTTTAAATGATGGAAGAAAGCACATTATCACATTTAATGATTCTGGTTATATTTATCTTGGTCGCGGGATTCATTCGTTTAATGGATTGGATAGATAGACGGTATATAAGGGATGAAAATTGATGGATAAACAGCAGAAGGATAAGGAAGACAAAGCGAACATCATCAAAATGATACGCGATTTAAGAGCTAGAGGGATACATAACAGCGCAGATAAGGTTGAGAACATGCATAAGGAGTTTATAACTCTAGCTAAATAGGACAAGCCTTTGCTTGTCGGAATATTCAAGAACTTAACGGTATCCCCCACCTAGCAAATGGGTTCTTGGATATTCCGATGCGTGAAAGCATCAAAACAAAATAAAAAGAGCCGACTACGCCTAATAATCGACTCTTTTAAAGAAATGACTCAATATTTGAATCTCTATTATATCACAGTCAATAAGGAGTGAGAACCTATGTTAGATAAAAACCAATCAAAAGTCGTCCTTCCTTCATGGGTATGGAAGGGCGTGAAAAACGAAAAAGAAGCGAAATTAAGAGCGACTGAGTACATCACTCCTGATCGCTATCCAGGATACAAAATAATCAAAGTTCAGGGCGATATAGCGTTATGCGAAAGGGAGAATGCTTGATGTTCCAAGTGCCAGTAAGACGCGGATCAATGAAAGAAATGTTAAAAGCAGTTCGTGATTTGGAAGCGAGAGGTTATGACTACGTAACGCCAATTAAGAAGGTTTATAGAGCAGAAAAGACATTTTATAACGATGGAAAGTTCAAAGGAAAGGACAAAATTCGATTCACAGGCATGGAAGACCGTGCAAGTTACGAATGTTGGATGAAGAAGGTGAACTAAATGAATTTTATTGATAAACGAAAAGGTTTTTTCATGATAGAAAACGACGCAATAGACAATTGTGATTTGGATGTTTACGAATTTAAGGCTTATGCAGTAATTGTAAGACATGCAAATCGAGATACGCAATCAGCATTCCCTTCTTTAACAACTTTAACTGAGAAAGTCGGATGTGGCAGAAAGAAAATAGTTCAATGTATCAAGTCGTTAGAGGAAAAAGGTTACATTCAAAAAGTTAACAGGAAAGATGAACAAGGTAATAACTTATCCAATATTTATTATGTCCTTCCTACCCCTAGTGTCTCAGAGAAACTAGTAGTGTCTGAGAGAAACCAGGGTGGTGTCTCAGAGAAACTAGGGGTAGTGTCTGAGGGAAACACTAACAATACTAATCTTAACAATACTAATTTAACAAAAAGTAGTAGTAGTAAGAATCCCTTCTCTTTTTATGAAAATAACATCGGAATGCTAAACCCATTCATGGCAGACAGTATAGAGCAATGGATTAAAGATACAAGCGAAGAACTTGTTATAGCTGCTATGGAACGCACATTAAAGCAGCAAAAGAAATGGAAGTATGCTGAGGGAATCTTAAAGCAGTGGGCTAACAATAATGTAAAGACATTACAGGATGTAGAAGCACTGGAATTAGAGTATCAACGAAATAAAGGAGTGAATAAACGTGTCGGAATCAATAGGAAATGTGATGACTCGGATAGTGAATACATCGGCTTGTAGTGAAGAAACAGAAGGTTATACATGTGAGCATTGTAATAAATATATAACAGCAATAACTGTTGAAGTTCCGCAATTACGTATTAAAAATAAAATATTACCTACTTGTGAATGCGTTGTAGAACGAGAGGAAGCAAAAATACGTGAAGCTCAAAATTTTGCAAAAAAACGTGAAATAGAAAAGTTGTTTAGCATCAGTAATTTAGGAGAAAGGTTCTCTAAGAGTACATTTGAAGCATTTCTAGATAGAAATGGATCTGAGACAGCTCACAAAATAGCAATGAAATATGTAAAGACATTTAAAGAATGGAACGGTGAATCGCTAATGATCTGGGGAGAACCTGGAAACGGTAAAACTCACCTAGCTGCCGCAATTGTAAATGAGCTTTCTAAGAAAGGATATATTGTAGTGTTTCAAAGTGTTCCGGAATTATTGCAGCGCATTCGCAGCACATTTAATAGCGAAAATAAAGAAAACGAAACACAAATTATGAGAGCACTTTTAGAATGTGACTTACTTATATTAGATGATATTGGAGCAGAAAAGACCACGGAATGGGTAGAAGAGAAATTGTTCAATATCATAGATGGCCGGTATAGAAAAGAACTTCCAACCCTGTATACGAGTAATTTAGAACCTAAAGAGCTGAAACATCAAGTTGGGAAACGTTCGTATGACCGAATGGTTGAAACAAGTCTAACTGTAAAAAATGAAGCTGCAAGTTATAGGAGAGAAATAGCGAAGCAACGTTTACAAAGATTTATAGAAGCGTAAGGAGGATAAGAAAATGCTATTCGATGATGTACAAGTTCCGTCTAAACCATATTGCGATATATGCGGTGCAGCAATTGATAACATCGACATTCATGAAGTGTACATTGAAGAAAAAAAGATTACAGCATGCTCAATTTGTTACGGCGATCCAACTGTTAGGAGAATTGAAACGAAAACACTGTTTGACTTAATCAAAGCGGTAGGAAAACGTTATGGGTATCGTAAGAGCATAAGGGAAGTACACCAGTTAATTGAGGAAGAAAAAATCAGTATTGAAATTGACGTGTTAGAAAAAATGGAAGGGCAGTTATTGCGACAGCCAACAGATAAAAAGATTGAATTTTCAGATAAAGAATTGCTATACATCTTCAACAAACTGCGTTTAAACATAGCTGGTCATAACAATATGGCTTTTGCGGTAGCTCAGATATCAGATCATAGAATCGAAGTGGTAATCAGAAAGGACGACGATTATGTGCGCGTGTAACGGAACTGGAGTGATTCAAAATGGTGTTGGAATGGGAATGTATCAATTTGGACCATGCGTTTGCGAAGCGGCGAACCAGACGCCTGAAGAAGTAGATAAAAAGCGTCATGTCGTTATGGCGAGATTAAGAGCAATTCATCAATTACAAATGGAGGGGAAATGGGATGGGGAAGTTCGAAACGGCAGAACAGCTTGAGAATTACACGATTTCGCAACAAACGAAAAAGTATATGAAAAAAGAGCGACAGAAATTATATATACCTCTTGAAAAGTATGATCTTGTATTTAGCGATAAAGAAGTAAACCATATGAAAACATTGTGGAAAGAAAATAAATCTCTAGCCGAGATAGCTGAGGAAATGGGACGTCATGAAATGGAAATAGCGGTCCTTATTATGGACCAGGGTGATAAACAAAGAATAAACAAACGTCCAATGGGGTTAGGGGCATGAAACAGTTAACACTTGAGGATGTTGTAGGAAGTTTTGATTATACTGCGACAAGTACTGCAGAGCAATTCTTAGCAAAGCCTAGCGTTATAACGACATACGCAGTAGATTTCTACGATAAAGACCTAAGGCAAAAGTTACGTTGGTTTGAAGCGAAAACTAAGAGCGAAGCCGAAGGAATGGCTAAGAAGAAATACGGTCAAATACAGATTGTTAAAACGTACATTTCAGATAGATCACTAAAAGAAATTATGGAGCTAGATTAAGAAAGGGGAATGGGGATGGATTACGAAATTTCAGTTTCAAAACTTGAAGGCGTGTTATCGCTTGGAAAGATGACTTCTAAAGCGAAAGAAGATATCCAAGAAGTTCTAGACATGATGAATGAAGTTTTAGAAAAACAACAGGTTCGTGATCGTGCAGGCGAGTTAGGATTACAAACATTTTATAACAAGGCTTATATAGAGAAAGATTTAATGAACAGTATGAATGCCTTTTGCAGTCATCCAAAAGGGTATGAAATGGCTAGTGACGATTTAAAAAAGATGCAAGGAATGCAGGAAGACATACTTCATATGTTAGAGCTCTTTGAAGATGACGATGAAACACTAATGAATCATATGAAGGATTTAGTAGTGATTCGTAAACAAAGGAGACTTGCTAAAGATTATATGGAACTGACTAAGCCAATCAAAGTGTTAATTAGTAAATATCCAAACATCGGAAAAGAACTAAAGCAATGCCTTAAAAACGTAAGGGAAGTACAAGAACAAATTCGGACTAGAAAATACACGCCTCGCGAATTAACTGCTATGGAAGAAGCGTTTAAAAAATTAGAAGTAGTTTAGGAGGGGAAAATGAAATGGCTTTGAATCGTTGGTTAACTGATGAAGAACGCGCAAGAGCAGCTGCTAATGGAATAAGTGCAAAAACACTATACTATCGCCTCTATAGATCGGATAAGTGGGAACTAGAGGAAGCTCTAACGGCTCCGCCTGGAACATTGAGACATAGCTATAAAGGAAAATACACTGATTGGCTTATACTCGGTGCTGAAAACGGAATATGTAAAGAAACTTTTTATAACCGATTAAATGCAGGATGGAGTTATCATGACGCTGCAACAAAGCCTGTTAAAAAAAGAAATAAATTAGCAGAAAAATGGTTCGATATTGCTAAACAAAACGGGATCGGATACCAAACGTTCATGTCTAGGATTAACACTCGTAAGTGGGATGCAGAAAAGGCAGCTACAACTCCAACAATTAGGACAGGGCGGAATTGTTCAGTAATGGTTAAGGAGGAATCATTGTGAATTGTTATGGACCTGTTATAACCGATGAAGATTACGAGAAAGCAGCGGGGAGAGGCATAACGAAAACAAATGTTTACCAACGAGTGCATACGTACGGATGGAGCATTGAACGAGCGGTAACAGAACCGCTAAGAAGTAAAGGGAATCCAGGTAAGCACAGCAAGATGCTAATTATTGCGGAGTCTTTAGGGATTAGCGCATCAACATATTTTAGAAGATTAAAAAATGGTATGACGCCAAAAGATGCAGCAATGAAGCCTAAAGGACACGCTACCCATCTAGAGCTTGCAAGGGAAAATGGTATCAATGATATTTGCTTCTATAAAAGAGTGGAAAGAGGAATGCATCCTTATTTAGCGGCAACGAAGCCGATGGCTAAAAGGACAAGGAAACAGAAACAGATAAGCTAGGAGGCACCATGAACGAGCAAGACAGGTTAATAGAACAATTAATTCAAAGGAATATATTTAAGCTACTGGATAATCGCGACTTATTTGAAGGGAGTTGTGAGGAACTGGCGGAGCTTTTGGAAAGGGATGGGGAGAATGAGACACACACGCAATAGACAAATCGCAAAGGCCATGAAAGATAACTCTTGGTTTGAACTAAAGAATAACAAGATAGGGAGCAAAGCAAACAATTGCTCTGAGTTAGACCGGACTTTTAAGTGGCACCGTGAGTCAAAGTGTGGAGGGAACTGGATAGAGTTCGGAGGAGATGGTTACAGATATGGAGTTCTTCTCCAAGCTAAAGCTTGTTATAAGACATTGAAAGGATTAACTAAACAGGGGGCGTTTAATCGATGAGAGAGGCGATTAAAGAGTATATCGAACAATTACAGTTATCAGCAGTGGAAAACAGAAAGAGAGCGGACAAGGCTTACGATGATAAGGATTTAGGTCTTGCTGGATATTATAAAGGACAATGGATCGCGAATGAGGAAACGGCAGTTAAATTAACGGTTATCTTATCTAAATACAAGGAGGAAGAACAATGAAATATACACAACATGGAACTTTTGAAGTAACTCAATTATTAATGGAAGCAAAGGAGACTGAAGAGAATGGCAACTAAGATCATCGTTTACACGAAAAACAATTGTCCTAACTGTATGCACGTGAAATTCGGATTAAAGGCAGCACAAGTTGAATTTGAAGAGAGAAACATAGAGGAAAAAGAAGAATACAGAAAAGAGTTTGATACTTACGGATATATCGCAGCGCCAGTAACGGTATTCCCAAGCGGGAATGTACTTGCGGGATTCGAAAGGAAAGAGTTTGAGGATGAATTGGGATTCTAGGAGGGATCGCATGAAGAAAGAAACTAAAATACAGCTGGAAGGTGAGCTTGAAAAGGTAGAAAGCGATATTAGTAATCTGGAATATCACCTTGTCATGATGGATGGCGAAAGGCAGAAGACAAGGAAAGCTTTGGCAGAGTTGAAGATTCGGAAAAAAGAATTGAAAAGTTACTTATAAGGAGCGGGGCAAGATGAATTTAAGAACAAAGATTAAGCGAGTAAGAGACGTGGAGTTGCCGCGATATGCGAAGCCAGGAGATAGCGGTTTTGATCTTGTAGCAGCAGAGGACACAATTATCTGGCCTGGCGAAACGAAAGTTGTTCAAACTGGATTGGCATTTGAGATTCCACCAGGATACGAATTGCAGGTACGTCCGCGTAGCGGTATGACGCGCAATACGAAGTTGAGAGTTATTCTCGGAACGGTAGATAGTGGCTACCGTGGAGAAGTTGGGGTGCTAGTTGATAATACTGAAATACCTAAAGTAGCCAATATGCAAGCTCATGTAATCGAAAAAGGTACACGCATCGCTCAAGGCGTCATAGCGCCAGTAGTAACAGCTCATTTCGTTGAAGTGGACGAGCTATCAGAGAGTGATCGTGGCACAGGTGGGTTTGGCAGTACGGGAGTAAAGTAAGACAAAATTTGAATTTTGTAGAAAAAGAGGGTGTAGGAAAGTGAAAGAAATTGAAGAATTGCAAGACCGTCTTAGAAATGAAATGGTAACTAGAATGGATGATTCGGACATAGTTGATATATTAACTGTTTTGCAGAGAGCAGAAGAAGAAATTGAAATGTTGAAAGGTAAAAATTCAGCTGAACAAAATTATAAAGAATGCTATCGGTGCGATGGAAAAGGTGTCGGTCTGGATTGGGGCGCTATGAATTTTTGGGAATGTGATGTTTGTGGTGGAACAGGAGAATTAGATTCTGAATAAAACCAAACAAAAGCGTTATTTTAATCGGAATGGCAGGTAATTGACCAAATCACCTGCCAAGTGCCTAAACAGTCCGGAGGGGTAAAGCTCCGTTTTAAAAGAGTGTAGCTGACTCGTAGATATTGTGTGTAATGCAAAAAAAGATTATTCGTAAAGGGGAATAAAAAAATGGAAAACCAAGAAAAACTAGTTGTTTTAAACGCAGATCAAAAGGCGGTAGCGCTAAAGGGTTTAAAGGATTTATTCTTTGCAGCAAAACAAATGCATGAATGGTTATCAGAAGATACATTAACCGAAGAAATGAAAGGGACATTAATTTCTTTATCAGAGTGCCATATTTCGGATGTAGCAAAAGCTACAAACTATGAATCTAATCTTGCTAAGGAAAGAGCAGAGCGTCACGTAGATATTCGTAATGCCAATATACGTATTCGCGAATTGGAACAACAGATGGCAAATATGAAGCCGATTGATGGATTAAAAGAGCAATTAGCAGGCTTAACTCGCAAAGTTGATGAGTGGTGGGATGAACTTGGATTCAATTACATTTCGGAAATGAGTTTTAGCAAATGGGGCGGATTAGATATAAAGTTTGGATTTCAATTAGGTAGGCTTTCAAGATCATTTAGTAGTACACCTGTATCGGATAAGGAAGAAGATGAAGACAAAATACAACAACTGCGCAATAAAGGATTTATTTTCACAGAGGAAGATAGAGAAGCGCATTTAGCTGACAATGATACAAACAAGCAACTACTGGTACAACTTTTAGAAGAGAGATTTCCAAGCATACAAATTACGGGGATGGAAACTTGGAGTGGGAGAAGAAACAGAGAAGCGCACATTCGATATGTCACAGCCTATCTTGGCGAATTACATGAAATTTAAACTAAATAGTTATTTTGGAGGGAAATGGAATGGAAATAAAAGTGAATGAGCAAGCTCAACGTTTTTATCTAGCATTTGATGAATGGGTACCTGCAGTTGGTCATGAAATTAAAGTGGGAAAATATCGTTTTTGTGCTATTCCATTAAGTAAATCTATTAATATTTCAGAAGTAACATCTGGTGTACATGCTATGAGCATTCCGATTGATTTTAGGATTTGGATGGCAACAAGTACTAAGGAAGATACAATGAGGTTTTTAGAAAAAGCAGGTGAAGGTTTAAAGCGAATCCTTAAAAGACAAAGTAATTTAGATGAATTACTTGAAAAAAATAAAAAGATAGCATTTGATCGTTTGGGAGAAATGCCACCAATTGAAGATGTTGATACGGATTGGATAACTGCTGAGATTAGTGATGTGACGCATTAAGTAATACAAAATCTTTATTTGAGAGGGGAACGAAATCGTGAAATATGATAAACAAGAATGTCCGAAATGTAGCAAGCCAGTTAAAACTTTATATAGACCATCAATGAGTTATAAAGGCCCAAATCTTTGCTATTGGTGTAATAAGAAACGTGTTAAAGAAGAAAAAGCAATGAGCGCACAAAAATAATACAAAATCTCTATTTGAAAAACGAACAAAAAGCACTACTGGATCCAGTGAAAGTTCGTGATTTAATACAAAATCGTTATTTGAGAGAAAGTGAGGGGAAATCATGAGAGAAGAAGTTAAATGGTTTGCTGAACAGATGGAAAGCAAATTACAGGAAAACGACCATAAAGGCGGTTGGCAAGATTGTGATTTGCAATGGTTAGTAAAAAGATTAAAAGAAGAAGTTAATGAATTGGAATCAGCATTGAAGGATTTTCCGATTTCTTTCAATGAATACTCTGAAAATGTAATTAAAGAGTCTGCTGATGTTTCTAACTTTTCAATGATGATAGCAGACATAGTTAACAAAATGTGCAAATGATTTTTCTTACAAAAACGCTATTTTATAAAAAAAGGAACCCGCTAACTGCAACGAGTTCTAAAAAAGAGTTTAACTCTCTGTGAGTGTTTCTTTTCTATAATTGTACAGGCCAGATATTGATCCCAAAAGAAGTGAGATGGAGATTATCATGATGAGATACTGTCTGAAATAGATAGTATTTGTAGGCATCCATAGAATAAAGATGGCTAATAAGACAAGTAGTGAAGTACACATTGTATAAGATATTTGGAACTTGATTCTAAGCCTTTCTGTGTCGTTGGTACCTATTTTCTTAAATGTTATCCAGAATAAGATGACAGATGCTAGAGTAAGAAAGGTTGTTATACCTACAAATAAATTAAAATGAAGAATGTCACTAGATAACCAGGATTCTAACCATTGAAAAATAACCATTTTATCATCCTTTCTTAAATGTCTAAATGATAAGTGTTGTTAATCTATGTATATATTAACATATTGTGGGTTTTGAGAGGGAGTATAACAAAAACTTCATTTTGGAACAAAGGGGTGGAACAATGAGACATACAAGAAATAGACAAATGACAAAAATAGGTAAAGAAAATTTTATGAGAATGAAGAATATCAAAATCTCAACGATACGAAAGCCTGATGAGACGTTTCCTAATAGATTAGACCAAACTTTCAAATGGAATAGGAACGGGTGTAAAAATCAGTACGTTTCTTGGGTGCTACCGATTGATATTTTTATTGAAGAAATAGCATTTATTAAAGAAGATAGAAAATGACTAAAAAGGAGTACGTCGTTTATAAAGGTGAATCATTGCTATGTATCGGAACTATACAGGAATGCGCTGATTATATGGGCGTACTTCCTGCAACGGTTCGTTTTTATACAAGACCAGCGTATCAAAGAAGAATAGCAAATCGAAAGAATGCTAGAAATTATATAACTGTTACGGAACTTGAGAAAGATTAGTATAAAAATTTAATTTTGTAGTAAAGGATGTGCAGTTTGAAATCTGAAGAAGTTAAACAGCTTATTACTAGTTTAGAACGAAGAAAATCAGGTTTAAAACGGATCCAATATAGTTTTTCGAGAATTCATAGTGAGGAATATCGTGATGGGGTTAATAAACAATTAGTGATTTTGGACCAGGTAGTTATGAAATTGAAATGGATTATGAGAGATGAAAAATAAAAGAGCAGCTAGCAAAAGCTAACTGCTCATCTCCAAGGGGGAACAAGGAGAAAATAACTTAATGGGTTGTCTACAGTATTGACGGAATATTGAGTTTTATTCAGGGGAGGAAGAGGAAATGACAGAAAAAACAGAGCCTAAAATGGTTCCTATGGCATCTTATGGGTGGAATAATGAAAAACAATGTGTAGAGTTCCAACTGTTAATAAATGAAGAGATATATGTAATGCCAGTGCATGAGAAAGATGTAAAGGGTATGGGACAGTTTTTCTGGTTAAGGAAAAATAACTTAATAAAATAATCCTTTGATTAGAAAGCGAGGTGAATATATGGATAAGATATATGCATTTCAGATTGCAACAACAGTAGGGTTATTGACCATGATCGTTCTCAATATTATAACTGGTCAAGAAGTAAGATCATCTTCAATAGTTGTGGCAGCGTTTTGTTGCGTAGGAACGTTAAAATTCAATCCGTTATTTAGAGAAATAATCAATAAATATAAAAAGTGAGGTTAATAGAATAGATGATTAAATTCACAGTTCTAGGAGAGCCCGTGGCTCAAGGTAGACCAAGAGCAGGTATTCGCAACGGAAAGATAAGTATGAGAGATCCAATGAAATCGAGAAACTTTAAGCATTATGTAGGATTAGTAGCTTCACAGTATGCACCGGAGAAATTATTAGAAGGACCATTACAACTTGAGGTGAAGGTGTACAAGCCTTCTCTCAAATCCTTTTCTAAAAAGAAAGCATTAGCAGCAGAAGAAGGATTATTGAGGCCTACAACAAAACCAGATGTTGATAATTATGTGAAAGGTGTGAAGGATGCGCTAAACAAAGTCATATGGAATGATGACAGCCAGGTAGTAGATCTAAAGGTAAGTAAATGGTATTCAGAGAAGCCACGTGTTGAAGTAATTATAAAGGAGCTGAACGGATGACAAAGATATATGTTTGGGACCGTATTGAAGGTAACGACAGAGTTATAGATGTGTATTTTTCTAGACCAGCTCAATTTAGTTATATCGATTGGATTTAATGGATAACGGAACCATGCAGAGTAGATTGGTGGGGGCTACTTTACTAAGCATGTTTCCCTTATTCAACAAAGAGATAGTAAAATTTCACGTACCTTACGTGATGTTAAAAAGACAAATTCAGAAATAGGGGGATTCCTTCATGGAGAGACAATTAACTTTATTACCGGCTGTTGATGATAAGAAAGTACAAAAGGAAGTAGTAAGTGTATTAAAGGAATACAGAGCACTCAAAATGAGATTTAGTAATGATGTGGAGCAGGAAGGAATCAGTTTGTTCCCTGAGTTGCGTGATTCAAGGAATACGAGTAAATGGAAGGTGCAGCAGGTAGAGAAGGCACTTAACAATTTATTAGATGAGGATGAGCGTAAAATCGTTGAGCGTAAGTTCCTAACAAACGAGAGAGTAAAAGATTCAGATGTTTATCATGATCTACTACTCAAGAAGACATATTTCTATGAGAAGAAGCAGAGTGCGGTTAAATTGATTGCTACAGCACTTGGAATCATTTAAAAATAGCGAACAAAACGCGAACTTTTTGGGGGACTAAATAAAATGCTAAAAATTATAAATTATATGTACAAGCCCTTTGACAACCGCATATCGAAGAGGATTAGTACACCTATAAGTGAAACGTTCTTATGCGAGAATGTCACGGTAACGTATACCGCATAGTAGGGCGGGCAAGGCGGTAAGAACCCGCGTTAAGACGAAAAGACCAATGAAAACAAATGAAGACATATTCCAGTGTGGCGGGTGTGAGATAACTCGCATTCGTCATGCTGTTTCTATTGTATTTATCAATCAGCTCGGAATGCGTCCTCTGGGTTGATAATAAATATAAGTCTATTTTCCTCTAATATGTTGGTTCTTGAAAATGGAATGGGGGTGGTTGCTCATGATTGAGTGACACTTGCATTCTAAAAAGCTAAAAGTATACGTATCTCGTACATTAGTAATTACTCACGATTCTTATTAATGACCAAAACGAGGGCAAAGAGTTCCACTCTTTGTTTGAGCCAATACAGCGGAAACATTCCCCTTCCGTCCCTCTAGTGTATTGGTTCAAACAAGGCGTCGGAAGAAACATATGCGTCTTGGATATAATGATTCCAGCTATATAAAATATTTGGTCAGCTAAGGCCCTGCGACAGCTGATGTATTGACCAGCTCTACGGAGTATAAACGAGAGAGTCCCTAGCTCTCTTTGAACCGATGACAGCTCTTACGCATGGAGCAAACTACTGAACGTCGTCGGTTAAAAGAGGTTATGGAAGCTCTTGCTCTTCTCCCAGTCACCGAACACAGGGCGTGTAGCCAGACTAGTTGATGCGGTGGCTTGGAGAAGATTGAGAGTACTCAGCCTTGATCTAAGAGAAACTTTTGCCATTTGTTTTCTCTCTTTTCTCCCATCCCCTTGAAAGCTGTCACTTCGGTGATGGCTTTTTATTTTGTAGGATATTCTTCTTTTCTGTCGAATAGATAGATAGAAGGGAGATGGGGTAATGGGGCTGACATATGAAGAATTTAAAGAAAAAGTAAGCAGTAGAGATAGTGGTTTTGGTGATTATGGAAAAATTATAAATGATTTAAGTAAGTTATATAATGAAACAGAGGATTTTATTTTCTTTTATCCTAGAAATTTATTTAATGATAAGGAAACGAGGTTAATATTCTTTCTGAAAGATGGTTACTTAACTATTGAAAGAGTAAATGAAAAAATTCAGTATGAGCAATATAAAAGTAAATTATTATCAAAGTCATTAATAACGGACAAGTATCAATATAATGAGCACCTATTAAAGTTAAGATTTGATAATGGAACGGAATTCATATTTAGTAGTACAGGGGATTCTGATGAATATCAAGTTGAATATTACACAAGGGCAATTTTAGATTTATACAAAATTATTTAAAAAGCATCCATAACGGGTGCTTTTTTCTTTGTTATATAGAAATTACACATTAAACGTGAAGTTGAACAAAATGGACATTTGGTTAGGAGGATGAATGGTGGAGTATAGGAAGAAGCCAGTTGTAATAGAAGCATTTAAGTTTTATGTAGACTCTATACCGGATTGGTTTATGGATAAAGTATCTTCTAATGATATTACCCTTCATAATTGCAATTATAAAAGATACGGAATTGATGAAGCTTATTGTGAAATCAAAACACTAGAAGGCGTAATGATCGGTAAAGGTGGAGATTACATCATTAAAGGTGTTAATGGTGAGATTTATCCATGTAAAGCAGACATATTTGAAAAGACATATGAAGTTGCGGATGATGTTGCAAGTATGGTAAGTAAGGAAATGGCTCAATTAGCAAGAGTTAGAGCATACCGGAATGATTAAACCAATAGCAATTAACGTAGGCGTTGCCGTGATCTGGGTGGCGTCTTGTTTGTTGTTAAGGAAAGATAAGGGGTGAGGGGATGAATTTAAACGGTTTACTTTATCTGGGCGTTGGTAGCTTAACTGTACTGTTAATTGCACTTATAATACAACTCTACATTTGGTTAGTTAAACAAGAATGGTTTTGGGAATTCCTGTGTGGAGTTTGGATAATCGCTGTATTGATTGTATCTATCATCGCTACTTGTTGGGTTGGATTTGTCGTCATTGATATTAGCAAAGCGATGTTCTCATAACAAAACAAACGAACACAACGAACGAAAAAGAAAAGCAAGAATCAAATGATTCCTGCTTGATGGAGAACTTGAATTAAATTAGCGATAGCGAAGATAAGATAAGCAATATCAAATTCCCATTCTGAAGTAATCGTTCCGTTTTCTAATTCTGTATTTTTATTTTTCATAGAAAAACCTCCCTGGAATATTGTTCAAATACAAAGTAGGGTGGGTGTTACCAATTGAACAAAAATAGAGAAAGTTAACAAGGTGAAGTTTATGCAGGAAATAACGGTGATTAGGTGCTGAAAACCCGCTAAAATACGCTATGTATAAAATCATGCATAAAGAAATGGAATGATATGTTATAGGAAGTGAGTGTTTTCAACGATTTCCCATTATATCAACTTTTAACAACTGCCGATAAGAATGGTTATGTAAACAAGATATAAAGCTATTAGTATATTAAATTCATTTCCCTGCATAAATTAGTTTTCGTTATGGATTTTTTAAAATAAGATTCTTTTGAGGTGATTTCGTGCTGATCTATACAGTTATGATGTGGGACCATGCAGATACAGATATTATGTTAGCTACCACAGACAGAGAAGAAGCGTTAAAAGAATTCGAATCATGTGTAGCATTCTCTTTGCAGGTTTGGGAGAAGGGTGAAGTACTAATTGAAATGATAAATAGTGAAGGTGAATATTTTGCTGATGGTGGATTAGAAAGATATCCGGAAAAAGGACATCAGTTATTTAATGAGTTAGTTGAACAATTACAGTAGCTAACCTGCTGCTTTTTATTTTATAAAGAAAAAAGCCCTAAACGGGGCTAGATACTTTTCTTCATGCCGCATTTACGGCACTCTCTTAAATAGATGAAATTTTTAACGGAACTTTTGAATGCGGTATTTCCGCAATTATCACAGCGACCACTGATTTTATCAGGGCGTTCTGTGTAAGAGTATATCTTGTTTAGATCATACTTTTGTTCATGTTCTTTATTTTCCATTAGTCTCACCTACATATCAATCTGAATTAATACAGCTTTATCATAATAACATGAAGCGTTCATATAATGGATGTTTTTTTATTTTACAAAAAGAACCCGCTGGAGTTCGGGTCCTTTCAGAAGTGATGATGTATTCTCGGCTTGGGAACTGAGAAAAACACAAAAATATAATACATCGAGTTTTTGAGAATTTCAATACTAAATTAGGGATTACCGTGAGGTGGGTGAATGGCAAAGGAATACGCAAAGAAGTTTTATAAATCAACAGCATGGGAGAAGTGCAGAGAGTCATACATTGCTACAACATTAGATGGAATGTGTGAGCATTGCAAAGAAGTACCAGGATATATCGTTGACCATATTGTTGAGATAACACCAGACGCTATAGATAATCCAGATATCACATTGAATCATGAGAACCTACAGTACTTATGCTTACCTTGTCATAACACTAAGACGTTTGGTAAAGCTGTATTGATTAGAGAAGATGTAATGTTTGATGAGAATGGTGATTTGATTAGGAGGGAGGATATATGAATACTTTCTTCCATAATACAATCGGCGTGAATGATGCTGCTATCCTTCTTAATGTATCGCCTGGGCATATTAAGAATATGTGTGCTGAAGGAAAGATTGTAGCAAAGAAGATTGGTAAGACATGGGTGATTGATAGATCGAGATTAAAAGGAGTGAGATAGATGGAACTAAGTAAACTTGAGATAGCTATTGTTCTTGGTGTATTCATTCAAGGACTAGGTGAAGAAGTACCTAATAACAATAATGCTAATGATTTGTTTAAACAATTAGCAGAAGAAATGGATAAGGTATTTAGTAATTCAACACTCAATCAAATAAAAGAAGCTAATGAAAGTGTAATAGATAAATTCATTCGTGGTTTATTAGAAGAGAACAATCAAGAACAAAAAGAACCAATCCCCCCCTGTAAAAAATAAACCAAAGGTCTATAGGGGGACCGAGAGGGGAGCTTCGTGTAACACACAGGTCATTTCGCGTGACCCCCCTACCCCAATACAAATGAAGTGAGGTGTTATTGATGGCGATAAAGAAAGAATTAACAAAAGAAGAACGAGTTAAAAAGGAAGTAAACAGACTTAAACGGATTTATAAAGAGATGCCAAAAGATACCCTCTTGGTTGTGGAGGGGCTAATTGTAGAAGCCGCAGACTTGCGTGTACGATTAGAAGATATTCGAAAAGATCTCGATGAGAATGGGTATGATGAAATGTTCTCGCAATCAGAGAATCAAGATCCATATGAAAGAGAACGTCCACAAGCCCGGCGCTATATATCAATGAATAAAAACTATCAATCTATCATGAAACAACTCGGCGATTATGTTCCTAAGATTCCACCAGAACCTAAAAAGAAAGATGATGGATTTGAATCATTCGTGAATAAACGTGATTGAATATCCTTTATCCTATAATCCGATTCTAGAATACTGGTACAAAATAAAGAATAAACAAGAAATAGTATCGGATAAAGTTAGGCGAGTTTATAAGAAGCTCGTTACTGATATAGGAAGTACCAAAAGTGAATGGGAATATAACGCTAACCGAGCAAATCATGCTATAGAATTTGTTGAGAATTTTTGCAAACATAGTAAAGGTAAAATGGGTGGAAAACCATTTTTATTAGAGCTATGGCAAAAAGCTATGACGGCTGCTTTATTTGGTTTTGTTCATAAAATAGATGGTATAAGAAAATACCGTGAGTTTATGTTAATTGTTGCGCGGAAAAACGGTAAATCAGCTTGGGGTTCAGCAATCGCCCTTTATTTAATGGTTGCTGATAATGAACCAGGACCAGAAATTGTATCGGCAGCAACTAAAAAAGACCAAGCTAAAATTATTTGGTCTGAAGCAAAGAGAATGGTGAAAAAATCACCAGTCCTTTCTAAAAGAATTCGTACATTAGTAGCTGAAATGATTTCAGATTTTAACGATGGTTCTTTCAAACCACTTTCAAGTGATTCAAATACGCTTGATGGACTTAACGTGCATTGTTCATTAATAGATGAACTACATGCTATTGAAGACAAGAATCTTTATGACGTTATTGTTGATGGTATGACGGCTCGTGAACAACCAATATCAATTATTACAACGACTGCTGGTACGGTTCGAGAAGGTATTTTTGATATTAAATATGAAGAAGCTGAACGTATTATTAATGGTTATGATGATCCGGATGGTTATAAGGATGAACGAGTTCTTCCTATTATTTATGAATTGGATAAACGTGAAGAATGGACAGAAGAGTCTTGCTGGAAAAAAGCGAATCCAGGATTAGGCACAATCAAAAACTTAGACCAATTAAGAAGCAAAGTTGAAAAAGCGAAAGCGAATGCTATGCTTGTTAAAAACTTACTTACAAAGGATTTTAATATTAGAGAAACGTCAACAGAAGCGTGGTTAACATTTGAACAATTAAATAACACTGCAATATTTGATATTGCAGAATTAAAACCTTCCTATGGTATTGGTGGTTGTGACTTATCTTCGACAACCGACTTAACTGCAGCGAAGGTTATTTTTATGCTTCCTGATGACAAAAAAATATATGTTAAGCAAATGTACTGGTTGCCTGAAGATTTACTAGAACAAAGAAGTAAAGAAGATAAAATACCTTACGATTTGTGGTATGAACAAGAACTTTTAAGAACTACTCCAGGTAATTCAGTTCATTATAAGTATGTTACTGAATGGTTTTTAGAAATTAGAGATGAATACGGCATTTATCTTCCTTGGATTGGTTACGATAGATGGTCAGCGAAGTATTGGGTTGAAGAAATGGAAGGTTATTTTGGTAAAGAAGCTATGGTTCCTGTTGCGCAAGGTAAACAAACACTTTCAAGTCCGATGAAATTATTGGGGGCTGATTTGGAATCGAAATTGGTGAATTACAACAACAATCCAATTGATAAATGGTGTCTTTCAAATACAGCAATTGATATTGATAAGAACTTAAATATACAACCGAATAAAACGAAGAATCAACGCCGTCGTATTGATGGCACAGCGGCACTTTTAAACGCTTATGTAATCCTTCAAGAAAAGAGAAATGATTATCTCAACATGATTTAAGAAGGAGGTGAGAAATTGGGATTATTCGATAAGATATTCGGAAAGAAACAAGCCCCTACAACAACTCGTTTTGAAATGATAAACGATAATGGAGGAGGCTTTTTTTCATGGAATGGAGACATTTATCAAAGTGATATCATACGAGCTTGTATTCGTCCTAAAGCGAAAGCTGTTGGGAAGCTCATAGCGAAACATATTCGTGATAATGGTAATGAATTTAAAATTAATCCAGAACCATATATAAGATTCATATTAGAAGAGCCAAACCCTTTAATGACAGGACAAATGTTTCAAGAAAAAATGGCTATTCAATTAGAGTTAAATCATAATGCTTTTGCGTATATTAAGCGTGATGAGAATAGTTATGCTACTGAGATATATCCTATCCCTTGTACAACAGTAGAAGTTGTTGAAGGAGCATATGGAGATATCTTTTTGAAGTTCTATTTTAAGAATGGAAAACAAATGACCATACCATATGCAGATGTAATTCATTTACGTAAAGATTTTAATGATAATGATTTCTTCGGAGAACATCCAGGTAATGCGTTGTCACAGTTAATGGAGATTGTTACAACTACCGATCAAGGTATTGTTAAAGCGATTAAAAATAGTGCGGTAGTAAAATGGATTCTTAAATTTAAATCAGTATTAAAACAAGAAGATATTGATAATCAAGTTAAGAATTTCGTTAATAACTATTTAAATATCGCTAATGATGGCGGAGCAGCTTCTTCTGATCCACGCTATGATTTAGAACAAGTTAAGCCAGAAGCTTTTGTTCCAGATTCAAAACAAATGCAAGAGACCGTACAGCGTATTTATAATTTCTTCAATACAAACGATAAGATTATACAAAGTAAATACAATGAGGACGAATGGAATGCCTATTATGAATCAGAAATAGAACCATTTGCGATGCAGCTTGCTGGAGAATACACCAGGAAGCTTTTTTCACGTAAAGAAAGAGGATTCGGAAACAAAATTATCTTTGAATCTTCCTCACTTCAATACGCTTCTATGAGTACAAAAATGAATCTAGTTCAAATGGTAGATAGAGGTTCATTAACACCAAATGAATGGAGAGCGATTCTTTCGCTCGGTCCGATTGAAGGCGGCGATAAGCCTATTAGAAGGCTAGATACAGCACTAGTTAAAGAAGGAAAAGTTACTGATGAAGGAGGTGATAATAATGAACCAAACGGAAAAGAGGGAGCTACTGAGTAGTAACCTAGAAATTAGAGAAGTTGAAGGTGGTCTTCGAACAATTATTGGATATGCAGTCAAATGGGAAATGAAGTCTGTAACTATGGGTTACTGGAGACGATTTAAAGAACAGTTTAAACGCGGTGCTTTTACAGATTCTTTAACACAAGATGATCAATTAGCGTTATGGAGCCATGATTACTCTCAAGTATTAGGTAGAACTAAGAATGGGACTCTTCGATTGTTTG